>JAEEGK010022640.1_pt1 | contig 13178 bp, 6 predicted proteins | sample 8958771 | NCBI WGS metagenome assembly JAEEGK01 (sample SAMN16246547, study PRJNA631951) | gut metagenome | biome: gut microbiome; feature: rumen; material: SC-attached | host: Bos | place: Iran: Karaj | collected 2018-10 | reverse complement strand
TATCATGAATATTGTTTTTTTTTTTTTAAATAACAAATCATTATAATCTAATTTAATTATATAAATAATTGTATATTTAATTTTAATATTATATAAATATAATAATTTTTTATTTTATAAAAATATTTATTTTTAAATATTAAAAAATAAATTAATATATATGTCTTTAATCAATCATACAGAAATTATAGAACAAAATGAAAATTTATTAAAATCTTATTTATTAAATTATTTAAAAGATAGTTGCAATTGGCAAGAAAATTCAAATGATACTATAAATGCACAATGTGAATATTTTAAAACATATTATTTAAATGAACAAGGTTCAAATCAATATATAAATGACAATTTATTGAAAAACTTTTTAAAAGAAGTAGAAAAAGATGATAAATTAATAAACATTGATAATGATTTAAATTTTTTAGATTTATATGTTAATGATGAAATATTTTTTTATAATTCAGATAACATTAAATTTAATTTATTATTTTTTAAAGGCAAAAATAATGAATTAAATGATATAAATATAAATTTAAATGAAAATTCCGAAATTGAAATTGAAGATATAAATACATATAATTATAATAATAATCTAAATTTACCAATCAATAATTTTAAAATAATTGACAATAACATTTTATTAAATGATGATTATAATTTATATAATATAAATAATTTTTCACAAATAAATAAAATTTTAAATTTTAATCAAAAAATAAATTATATTTCAAATGATAATTTTTTAAATTATTTTTTCTTATTATCTTCTTTTGAAAATGATACTTATATAAATTTAATAACTTATCATCAAAATAATTATAATAAAATAATAGAAAAAAAAATAAACAGAATTATAAAAGGTGGAATTTTTTTAAATGATTATAATAAAACATTAATTTTTAATAAGAATGAAATATTTTTAAATGATTTTAGAACAATAAATAATAATAATTCACCTGATTTAATATTATTTAATAATTCTTCATATAATATAAATAATATTATTTTATTAGAAGAATTTAATTATTCTATTTTATCTCAAAATAAAATTTCTCTTTTTGATTTACGTTATCCTTCATTACCTATTTCTGAACAAGTATTAAATATAAATTATTCTGATTTTAATATTAAAAAAATAATTAATGAAGATTATTCATATATAATATATGATTCAAATAAATTAGATCAAAGTTTTTTAAAAATAAATTATGATATAAATAAAAAATTATTTTGTGAAAAATTTATTCAATTTAAATTATTTATAAATAAATTTAATTTATATATAAAAGATTGTTGTGGGTTTGTTGATGATAATAATTTATTTTATTTTTTTTATATTGATAATTTTAATGGAGTTTATTTAGATATTTTTGATTTGAATATTAATAATTATGATAAAAATGAAATTATAAATAAATTTAAAAATAAAAATTTTATTGAAAATTCAGAAATTAATATCGAAAATAAAAGTTTTGATTCGAATTTAATAAATTTATATAAAAAATACTACATAAATAATATAATATATAAAAATTCAGAAGATAATACTAAATATGATGATTTTGGAACAATAAAAATAAACGAAAAAGATAAAAAATTATATTCAATAATTGATAAAAAAGATTATTTAGAAAATATTTTAGATAATAATTTATATAATAACATAAAAAATGAAGAAGAAAATAATATAAAAAATTTTGATAATAAAATGGATATTGACGAAAATAATGATGAAGATAAAGAATTAAAATTAGAAGATCGTCAAAAAATAAATTTTTTAATTGAAAATTTAAATTTATCTAAATCATTAAATGATAATAATTCTAACAACAATAATAATAATAACACTAATAATAACACTAATAATAACAATAATATCCATCAATAATTTTTTATTTCAAAAAAATTAATTATTTAATATTTTATATAATTTTATTAATATATAGGCATCCATTGCTGCATAAATTTTTTGGGAATTTCTTAAAGGTCGTTTTGACCAATTTGATAAAGTTTCTTTTTTATTAAGTTCTTTTCCTAATATTTCATAACATGTTTTTTCTAAATTAGGGCAATTTTTATAAAATTTATTTTCATAAATTTGTTTTAAATCTAAAATATATTTTGAATTTTTAATAAAAAAAGTTTTAAAAAAATTATTCATATTAGAAATATCAAATTGAAAATAAAAACCAATAAAAAATTTATTTTTAAATATATCTATAAATTTATTTTGAAATTCGATACTTTTTTCAATAGTTTTACAATCTATAATTATAATATAATTTTCACATGCAATTTGAAGAATTTCGCTACATTTTTCTTTTTCATCAAATGTATTTAATCTTGGTTTCCATTCACTATCCACACCAAAAAAATTAAAATCTTTAAATAAATCTAAAATCTTTAAAATATCATATAAATTATTAAATTCATTATTAATATTGTTAATAATTTGATTATTTCCTAATGATAAAAAAAATATATTATTTTTAATAGATTCATCAAATTGAATAAATTTATTATTTTCTTCATTTCTTTTTAAAGAATTAGTTTCATATTTAATTTCATCTTCTTCTGTATAATTTAAATCTTTAATTTTATTAGCAACTTCAATTTTATTTTTTTCTATTAAAAATTTATATAATTTTTCTAAAATAAATTTTTCATTATAAAATAAATCATAAATATATAAAATTTTTGTTTGATTATTTTTATATCTTTCTAAATAAAATAAATATGATTTATTTAAAGAATAATTTTTTAATTTTAAATAAGTTTCTTCAGATAAATAATTACAAAAATTGTTTTTCGTTATAAAATGAATAAAATTTTTTTCTAGATTTTTTTCAATAAAAAACTTTGAAACATATTCAATATAATCTGGAAATATATGAAATAATCTAACATTATTTGATAAAGAATTAAATATATCTTTTTCTTCTAATAAATTATCAAATATTTTATTAACTTTTAATTCAGAAAGAAAGTTTGATTTTAATAAATTTTTATTATTTTTATCTAAAATATCTATAATTATTTTTATATATTTATTAATATATTTTGTTAGAAAATGATTTTCAATTAAACTATTTATATGATTTGTAATTGATTTAATATTATATATAATATATGTATCATAATTAAAAATTGAATAAAAATACTGTAAAAATGAAATATCAATTGTATAAAAAATATCTTTAATATTTTTATATTCTAATTTATTTAAATCTTCTATTATTAAATTACTCTTCTTTAATTTTTCAAAGATTTTAAATATTTCTATTAATTTAGAAAAAATTATTTTCAAATAATCATATTTTAATGCTTGAAAAAAAAATATAATAAATAGAGAAAAATTATTTTTTAAATCCAAAAAATTTTGAGATGAATAAATAATTGAATAAACACTATTTTCATTATTTTTTAATAAAAATGTTAAATTATAATTATTTTCTTCTGCAGTTTCAATAATTTTTGAAAATTCATTATCAATATCATTCGCATTTATTTTATCATCAATAATAAAATTAATTAATTCTTCAAAATTTTTTGGGTTATTATTTAAATAATCATATTTTTCCATAATAAAAACTATAAAAAATATATGATTTTTTTGTTTATAATTTCCTAATTAAATCCATAAAAAATAATAATTATTATTTATAATAAAAAATATGAATAATGAAATTAAATTTGAAATTATTCCTCAACAAATCGCACCTAAATCATCAAAATATTTTGTGGCTTCATATCAACCACAACCTTATTATGCTAATGTTAAAACTTTTCATGAAAATTCAAACAAATATTCATTAATAAGACAAATTTCTTTTGATTTTAAATTATCATCTATTTGTGATTGGAGATTAAATATTTTAGAAATTTCCTCAAAAGAAGATTTTATATTAATCGCCTCAAATAGCATAGTAATTCTTATTAAATTTGATAAATTAAATCTTAATTTTGAAAAACCTTTTAATTTAATAGATGTAAATGAACAAATCAACCAAATTAAATTAATGCCAAATTCATTAAATCCAGAACAAGAAATTTTAATAATTTTAAATGATTTTGGATTTATAACAGTTTGTTATATAGAAAATTATAAAATAGTTAAAACTAAATTTTTTACTGGTCATATAGATTCAAATGATAATTCAGTATGGTCAGTAGATTGTTGTTTTCCTTATATAATAATAGGTGGTAACCATAAATGTGTTATGGTTTTTAATATATTAAAAGAAGAAAATGATGACAATAATAATAATGATAATAATAATAATAATATAAATTTATATAAACAAAGTTTCATATATAAAGGAAATAATCATAATGTTCCTTGTGTTTCTATTTCAGATAATAAATTATTTATTGCTAATAATAGTATTGATTCTAAAGTTAAAGTATTTGATTTTTATAAAGGAGATATGTTAATTAGTATACCTAATGAGGAAAATCAATGGGGATGGGGTGTTAAATTTATACCTAAGAACTTATTTAGTATTGAAAATGTAAGTTTAGATGAAATTAATATAGAAGAAGAAGAAAGTTTAACAAGTCCATTTTATAAATATATAAATAATAATGATCAGTTTTATAAAACAAAATCTAAATTAAATAATAATAATAATGAAGAAGAAATTGATGAAGAAATTTTAGATTATAATGAAAGATATATAAAAAATAATTTATTAGATAAATATTATATTTTTTCTACATATCAAAAATATGCATGTTTAAATGAATTATATTTTTCAAATAATATAAATGCAGATAATAAAAGAGAAATTAAAATAAAAAATTTAGGAAAAATTTTTTTATTAAAAAGATATATAAATTCTATATTATTAGAAAAAGTAAATATAGATAATTATACAATAATTTCGCTTAAAAATTTATCTAGTTATAGTAAATATGAGTTTATTAATTATAGTGAAAATTTAAAACTTTTATTTATTATTGGAAGAAATGGTGATTTACATATTCAAGAAATGATAATAGAAAAGGATGAAAACAAACAAATGATAGGCATTAAAGATCAGCCAGAATTTTTAGTAGAATTTGAGGAAAAAATTGTTGGTGTGAAATTTTTTGATAAAATTTATAATCCTGAAATTTATGTTTTAACTATTAGTGGAAAATTATATAATTTTAAAATTATTAAGAAATAATAAATATTAATTAATTTTATATTTCAATTTTTAATTTATTAAATTATTTCATATATGATTTCTAAAGAGAAATCAACTTCTAATTCAACACAAAGCAACAAACAACCTTTAAAAACAAATGATTTTAATTCAATTATAAAAAACAATGTTTTAAATAAATATTTTATTTATAGAAGATTTGCATTAAATCAATTTATAAATTCAAATGAATTTCGAAATTTATTTAAAAATTGGCATTTAAATTATGATAAACAAATTCAGAATTTGAAAAAAAATTTTTCAAAAAAAGAAAAAACAAAAATATCAAATAAAAAGTATATATGTTTAGGAGGATATACTGATGTAATAAAAGCATTAAATAAAAGAGGATGGAAACAAATAGTAAAAAATACAAAAACAAATGATTTCGGTTTTATTTGGACATTAAAAACATGTGATGTTATTTTTAATGAATTAAAACCGGATCAAATAGCAAATCATTTTTTTAAAAATGGAATGATAACAAGAAAAAATGGTTTAACTAAATCAATAAGAAATTTATATATAAAAGGAATTAATCCTGATAATTTTTTTCCTCGATGTTATGATTTAGCTGAAAAATATGATTTAAATAATTTTTTAGAAGATTTTAAAGAAATTTATGCTTTGTCTATGTTAAAAAAATTTGTAAATAAAATTGAAAAATATACAAATTTACAAATAAAAACGGCAATTAATATTATTAATAGAAATTTTGATTTTTTAACTGGGAAATTTGATTTAATTTCAAATAAAAATGTTGAATTAATAAATGAAGAAGAATGGAATATTATTTATACTGAAAGAAATAATAAAAATATAAAAGAATTTAAAAAACGAAATTCAGTGAATGTAAATGGAGTTGTTAATGCGATTTTTGGAAAAAAAGAAATCATATCAACAAACAAATCAAAAGATACAAACAATTTAAATAATTTCAATGCAAATCAAATAAAAATAAACGAAATTTCCTTTCCACAAACAGATATTTTATTACAAAATAAATTAAATAAAAACAACAATAAAATTATACCCAAAAATTCAGATGACAATGAAACAGCAGAATTAAGCATATATGAAGAAGAAATTAAATTAAAATTATCTGAATTAGAAAAAAAATTACCTCAATATAAAATGAATGGCTATAGAAATATTTGGGTAATGAAACCATCAAATTTATCTCGCGGAAGAGGAGTCATTATGTGTACTACATTAGAACCAATCTATCAATGTTTAAATGCAACGAATAGCAATGGTTTAGTTATTCAAAAATATATCGAAAATCCAAGTTTAATATTAAATAGAAAATATGATATACGTCAATGGGTTTTAGTCACTAGTTTAGAACCTTTAACTATTTGGATGTGGGATGAACCTTATTTACGATTTAGTGCTGAAGATTTTACTTTTGATGATTTAAATAATCAATTTGCTCATTTAACTAATAATTCTATTTCAAAATATAGTGAGAATTTTAAAAAAGAAAAAAAAATTGAAGGGGATATGTGGAGTTTAGAAGAGTTTAAAAAATATTTAAATGAAAAGTATAAAAAAAATTTGTGGCCTGAAATTCAAAAAAAAATTCAAAATATTGTTCTTTTAACTTTAATAGCTGGAAAAAGTGAAATTCAAATGAGAAATAATTCTTTTGAATTATTTGGTTATGATGTTATGTTTGATGATGAAATGAATATTTATTTAATTGAAATTAATGCCTCTCCTGCAATGGATTATTCAACAAAAATAACTGAAAGATTAGTTAAAGAAATGATTGAAACTTTATTTCAAATTGTTATTGATAATAAAGATAATAATGAAATTAATAAAATAGGTAAATTTTATAAAATTGATATTGGAAAAGAAGAAATAAATAATTCTTTAATTCCAAATAAAAATTAAAAATAATATTAAAAATAAATATTTATTTTAATATTAAAAGTAACTTTTTATATTAAATTCACATGAAAAAATAGATTTTCTTAATAATAATTATTTACAAAATTTATAATAATATAATATTTTTTTATTATATATTAAATTATTATAATAAATTTATATTTAAGATTTTCAATATTATATTAACATTAAAAAAATATTAAGAGAATTAAAAATATTCTTTTATATTTTTTATAATATATTAAATAACACCAATCAAATAATTAAATATATTTAAATAATAATATATCAAAATATGATATTAAATATTTATAATTAGCATAAAGGTTTATGATCAAAAATGCATTGATGATTATTATCAAAGCATTTATTACAAGAAACACATTTTGATTTTCTTTCTCCTTTAGTTTTCCAATATCTAATAATATCAGGTTCACACATTATAGGTCTTGTAACTCCAAAGTATTCAATTTTAGAAGTTTTGAGAAGCTCTTCCATAGTATTTAAATTTCTTATACCTCCAATGAGCATAACAGGAATATTAACATGTTCAGAAATAAGTAAAGTTCTATCTAAAAATAAAGGTTTTCCTTTTTTAGGTCTCTCTATTTTATATTGAGCCCCACTAACTTCAATAAGATCAACTCCAGCTTTTTCAGCAAGTTGACAGGTAGTAATGAACCCTTCTTCAGTAATACCATTTTCATATATATCTTTTCCATTTATTTTTAAAATTATGAAGAAATCATTTCCAACTTTTTCCCTAATTTTTTCAATTGTTTCAACAACTATTCTAGCTCTATTAATATCATTTCCTCCATATTCATCATTTCTTCTATTATAATGTTCTCCTAAAAATAAACTATAAAATCCCCAATGTCCAACAGGAAATTCAATTCCATCAAAACCTGCTTTTTTTGCCCTTAAAGCAGCATTAGCCATCATTTCTTCTATATTTAAAATTTCAGATTTTGTTACCTCAATTGATGTCATGTTATAAAATTGGTTAAATAATGCACTTGGTCCAAGGAGTTTAAAATCGTCTGTAAATCCTAATATACTTATTTGAGCAAAAATATTTGTATTATATTTATGAACAACTGAGGTTAATTTTTGAAATTCTGGAATAAATTCATCAGAATATATTCTAAAAAAACCATTCATTCCAAAAACTTCTCCTTTACGGGGCTCCACACATAATGTTCCTGTTATAATTGAACCTACTTCTGTTTTGGCAAGGTCTTCGTAAAATTTTAAACCTTCTTCAGTCATTTTTCCATTTACTTGAGTACTATCGAATACTGCACCTCTAAAAAGTCTATTTTTAAAATGTATGTTTTTTATTGTCGTTTCTTCAAAAACCTTTTTATTTAATATATAAGGAATGAATAGTAATAAAAGAAAAATCATATTTTTAATAAAATATTTTTTTTTGATAGTATTTATAAGAAATCTATTAAAAAATAAATTTTTTATTTTAAAAATTTAAATTTATTTAATTATCAGTTATTTATAATCTAATTTTTTAGATTTAATATTAATTTTTAATATTATATTATTTATATTATTAAATTTATATTTTATTTTTTTAAATTTGAATATAATTTAAGAAAATAACCATTTTTTATTTTCAATAAATTTTCAATAGTATCGAATTCTTTTATTTCTCCTGAATCAATGACAATTATTTTATCACATTTATCTAAAGTTTCAATTCTATGTGCAATTATTAATAAAGTATTATTCTTAAAAATTTCTTCAATTTTTTTTGAAACAAATTCTTCTGTTTTATGATCTAATGAAGCTGTTGCTTCATCAAAAACAATAATTTTATTTTTTCTTAATATTGCTCTTGCAAAACAAATTAATTGTTTTTCTCCTAAAGATAAATTATTTCCATTTTCTTTTATAAATAAATTTAATTCATCTTGAATATTTTTTCCATTTTCTCTCATTAATTGAAATAATCCAACTTCATCAATTGCATTTTTAATTTCATTATCAGTATATTTATATAAAGGATCTAAATTAAATCTTAAACTTCCTTTAAATAAAATAGGTTCTTGTGGAATAATAGTAATATTACTTCTTAAAATTTTTAACCCAATTTTACTTATATCTACCCCATCTATAATAATATTTCCTTTTTCTAATTCAATTATTCTAAATAATGTTAAAGATAAAGTTGATTTTCCACTTCCTGTTCTACCTACTATTCCTATTTTTTCATTATTATTTATTGAAAAAGAAATATTTTTTAATGTTAGGTCTAAATGAGGTCTATATCGTATATTAACATTTTCAAATTTTATATTACCTTTTTTAGGCCAATTTTTTTTTATTAAATTATTATCTATTGATTTATTAATTTCATAATTCTCACTTTTAATTTTTGTAAAATTATCACATCGTTCTATGCTAATCATTGATTTTTCTATATTTATTATGAAATTTATACTATTTAATATTTCATCACTAAAACTTATGCTATATTTTACTAATAAACTTATTGATTTTGCAGTGAAAAAATTTTTAAATATTATAGCATATATTAAAATAAAAGATATATATGCAATAGTATTTAAATCAAATGATAAATCAAAATAACTTTCAGAGCCATATTTAAAATTTATTATACTATAATATACATCTAAATTATCAAAGAATTTTTCTTTAAAATTGTCCTCAACTTGAAAAGTTTTAATTGTATATAATCCTAATACAGTTTCACTATATAATGATAATATAGGTGAACGTGAAATTGATTCCAATCTATTTAAATCTCTTGCTGCATTAATACAATAATTTGTTAAATAAATACCTATAAAAATTAATAAAGGCGATAATATGAGACATAATTTATTATATTTTATACATACTATTATTGCTGCAATAAGAGTACATATAGATTTTAAAAATGAAGAATATGTTTGAATAACTTCTTTTGCCTTTTCTAAATCAAATGTTAGTCTATTTAATATCATTCCTATTGGAAAAATGTCATGAAATAAATTAATAGGTGCTTTAATTAATTTAACTATCATTGAATTATGTAAAATATTATTTAATTTTAATGTTGAGCGAGATATTAAAAAATCTTTTAAAAAAACAAAGAATAATGTTCCTATACCTAATTTACAATATATTAAGAAATTATGTAAATTATCTTTATATTCTGTTTGATTTTCTGACCAATCTGTTAGAAATAAATTACCTAAAACTTTACTTACTTGCCATGCAATTGCAAAGAAAATTATACAAAATACTAATATATATCCTCCTAAATAATATATAAATTTTTTATAAACTTCCAAACCAATTTTTCCTTTATTTTTATCTTCAGATTTTATTAATTTTGCTTTTTTTTTAATTTCTTTATTTTTAAATTCAGTGTATATTTTTAAGTGTTCTTTTTCACTAGAATTATTTATATTATTAATAGGCAAATTATAATCTTTATTATTTGAATTATAATTATCTATGTTTATTTTATTTTCATTTATGTTTTCATTTAAATCAGAAAAATTTTTAGTTTCAATTAAATCAAGAAAAAATTTTTGATTTTTTAAATTATTATATTCACCAATAAATTTTATAGAACTTTTTTCAATAAATATTATTCTATCAAATTTATCTAAAAATCTAAAATCATTAGTAACAACTAATCTTGTTTTATCTTTTAAATAATTAACAAATAAATTATTAAATATTTCTTTACTAACATATGCATCACATGCACTTATTGGATCATCAAATAAATAAATATCTGAATCAACATAAGCAGCTCTAGCTAAATTAATTCTCGCTTTTTGTCCACCTGAAATATTTGTTCCATTCGTTCCAATTTCTGTTAAATCACCTCCAACTAAATTATTAATATCTATTTTTAATTGACATAATTCAATAGATTTCATATATCTTTCTTCATTATATTCTTTAAAAAATAGTATATTATTTTTAATTGATTCGTTTATTATAAAAGGAACTTGAGATGCATATGATAATGAACCATTTATTATTAAGTCATTATTTGTAATATTTATTCTTTGATTTTCATATATTTTTTCAATTGCTCCTAATAATGATTTTATAAATAAACTTTTTCCACTTCCGGTTTCTCCAATAATAGCAACAAATTCTCCCTTTTTTATTGTTAAATTTATATTTTTTAATAAAATTTCATTTTTATATCTATTTCCAAAGTTTACATTATTTATTTTAATACTATTTAATTCATCTCTATCTGAATTGTAATATGGTTCTTGATCACTTAATTTTAAATATTTTGTTATTCTAGTCATTGATATAAATGCATTTATTTGACTTTTCATATATAAAGGTAATTTAGATAATGGCCCTGTCATTGAATCATATATTTCAATAGATGTCATTAAATCTGCGATATTCATTAATTTTCCATTAACATGTGTATAAACTCCTAAACTAATTAATGATAAAATTATAGGTATTGCCCAATGAATAAGAGAACAAATAACTTCTAAATTTAATATCTTTTTTAATGTTAATATTTCTTTATTTCTATATTTAAAAATTAGGTCCATAAAATTTTCTTCCCAATTATATAATTTTAAAAATTTAATATTTCTAAATGTTTCATTTGTAAAATTTACTCTTTCATCTTTATTACTTAAATAAGTAAATTGTTGTTTAATATATAAATATTGTAAGACAAAACTAATACAAAGTAATATAATTAAAATAACAAAACTTATAATAAAAGTCCATCCAAAAAAATCAAATAACATATAAATATAAAGAAAAAATTGAAATGGAAATAATATAGTTTTTGGTAAATAATAAAAAAATAATCCTAAACTTTCACTATCAACCTGTATATAATTCATTATATCTCCCTCTGAAATTTTATAAGAGTTACTAGGTGCACTTGTCATATTTTTTTCATATATGAAACTATTAATTTGAATACCAGTTTTATCACCTAAACAATTTTCTAAATATTTTAAATGATTTGAAAACAAAACCAAACTAATTTTTATTATAATAAATAAAAAAACTGTTATTGATAGTTCATAATCAGGTTTATCATTTATATCATTTGTTTTTAAATATTTAAAAGATAATATTAATTCTCGTTTAAAATATATTTGACTAGTTCTACAAATTAAATGAAATAATTGTAATAATAATAAAAAAATAATATTTTTTAAATTTGCTCTTAATATAACTAATAAAATTGGACAAAAATTATACTTATTATAACCATTTGTTTCATTATTTCCAAACCATAATTCTTTTAAATATTGTAATTCATCTTGAGTATCTGTTAATTTTAAATAATTTAATAAATGTCTTTGTTTTAAAGGTTCTTTGTTTGATATTTTCATTGCAATAGTTGACCAATAAAAAAATAGTTTTGATAATATTGGAATTTCTTTAAAATTTTTATATTTTGATGAATTTATCTTTTTATGATAAATTGGATATATTATAATTTTGTTTTTACTATCTATAATATTTTTTTCACTAGAAATTTCGATATTTAAAGGTTGATACATATCTTTAAAATTATTAATAATCATATTTTACTTTTTCAAAAAAGAAATGCCTATTTTATTTAATAATTAATATTTTTTAATTTTAATTAATATTTTATTTAATAATACAATTATTTATAAAATTTATATTATAAAAAATTATATTTAAATTGATAAATTTAACATTTGTTGACATATTATACATATAGAAAAAGAATTATTATAAAATAAATTGCAATTTTTACATTGTAAAAAATTTTCTTGAAAAGGTTCGAATGTAATGCAACATGAAAAAGTTTCATGTAATTTTTCACAATTATATAAAAATAAATTATTTTTATAATTTATAAATTTTTCATTACAAAAATCACAAACATATTTTTCATTATTTAAATAAATATTATAATTATAATTTAAATTATTTATTTCTTTATATTTTAATAAAATATATTTTATGATATTTTCATTATCTTTAATTTCTGTGTTTTTGATTTTGTTTAAATAAAAATTTAATCTTTTATAATAAATATTATTATTATTATTATTATTTATAATATCATTTTTGAATCTTAAATTA
>JAEEGK010022638.1_pt1 | contig 13179 bp, 6 predicted proteins | sample 8958771 | NCBI WGS metagenome assembly JAEEGK01 (sample SAMN16246547, study PRJNA631951) | gut metagenome | biome: gut microbiome; feature: rumen; material: SC-attached | host: Bos | place: Iran: Karaj | collected 2018-10 | reverse complement strand
GTATAATAAAGGGATTTGATAAATATGGAAAAATTAACAATTATATGATTCTTAATTCAGTTTTTTTAAGAGTAATTAATTATTTTACATATAAATAAATATTATTTTTTGAGAATTATTTTTAAAATTAATTTAAATATTTATAAAATACATAATAGAGAATATTAAATAAATTATTAGAATTATAGTGAAAAAAATTAATAAAATATAATTTGTTATAAAACATTAAAAATCTACAATTTAAAAATATACAATTATTATAAATTTTTAATATATTAAAATATTTTGGTACAGAGGAATTATTTATTAAAATATATTAATTTAAAAAACAATAAGCAAAAAAAAATAATGTCAAGAGGAAATGAATTTAATAAAAATTTTATGAAAATAAAATTTTATGATGAAGAAAGCAAATTTTTAATATTTTTAAATGAAATAAAAATTAGTATCTTTTTTTTATTTTATGAATTATTAAAAGAATATGATCCTTCATTATTTTTTGAATGTATTAGTGTAATTTTACAATATTTACAATTAATGTATTATCCATTTGATGGATATGTAAGAATATTTTATAAATTTAGTTTGATATAGAATGGAAAAAAGAATATACTTTTTCTCAAATAAGTGCAATATTCAAATATTTTTTAATTCTTACTTTAAGTAAATTTAATAAAGATTTATATTTATCAATGTTTTATTTTTGTGTATTTTTAAATTTAGCTATTTTTTCATTAATTACATATTCAATATTAAAATTTAAAAATAAAGAATACAGAATAGGATTACCATTAAAATTATTAAAATTTATTCTTCCATTAATGTCAACTACATTCTTTCTTCCAATATTTTTTGTATTTATGAGTGCATTTGATTGTACTCAAATTAATACATCTTTATATACAGATGAATTAAAATGTTATACTACTTTTTTTTATATTAATTGTGCTATAGCTTCAATAAGTCTCATATTATTTGTTCCTATTTGTTCTTTAGTTGTAATTATATTTTATGAATATTCTTTAGATGGTGAAAAAAGAGTACTTTCAAAAACAACTTCTAAACCAGATGTTTTTTTTTTATGGTTAAAAATATTAGTTACTACAATTTTTGTTAGTATTAATGGAGGTGTTGAAGTTCATTATATTTTAATTATTACTTTAATGTTCTTTTCTTCAATTTCTGCTTTTTTAAATTTTGCATATGAAAGATATAATCAAAATATTTTAAATTTTATGCATAAATTTTTATCTTTAACTTTTTTATGGGGATCTATTTGTTTAATGATAGGAAAAATTGCAATGAATAATAAATTTAATTCATGTTTAGGTTTATTTTTTATAATGGAACCAATATTTTTTTTAATTTTATTTTATAAAAAAAAAAATATAAAATCATTTCTATCAAAAATTGGAAGAGAAGAAACATTACCAGAATTTTTATTACATATACAAAGTTTTTTATATATAATTGAAAAAAAAAAAGAAGAAAGAAAATCAGAATTAATTTTAGATAGTTATATTTATTTATATGAAAATAATTGTTTATTAGAAGATTGTCCTTTAAAAAGATATCTTAAATTAAATGATAATAGTTCAGAATCATATGGTTGTTTATTACAACATGCAAATTTATTATTTAATATTTCATTATCAAAATATCCTGAAAGTAATGAAATTAAATTTGCTTATGCATTATTTTTATTAAAAAAATTAAAAAAAAGAAAAAAAGCATCTGAATTTTTAAAAGGAATACAACATTTATCTCCTTCAATTGAAGAAGATTTTATTATTTTTAGATGTAATAAAATATTTGAAGATAATTTATCTGATTTAGAAGATGAAGATGATGAAAGTGTTGATATTATTAAAGAATTAAGATATAGAAATTATTTTAAAAATTTTATTGATTTAATAATTGAAGCATCTAATCTTTATATTGATTTTTGGAATCAATTATTAGATACTTATAATAATGGAAATGAAAGTGTTTATAAATTAAATCATTGTGGTACAAAAATTAATCATATTGTTGAAGAAATTGATTATATTTTTGAAGAAATGAAAAAATTAAAAGCAAATAATTTTTATTGTATGAAACTTTATTATGAATTTGTTTCTAAAATTTTATGTGATAGAAAAAAAAGTTTACAATTTAAAAATTTATTAAATGAAATGGTAGAAGAATATAAAAGAAAAATACCTCCTGAATTTAAAGATTTTAATTTGAATATAATAAATACAAATGATTATTATCAATATATTATTGTTTCAAGTCAACAAGATAATTTTGGTATAATAACAAATGCTTCTTTAAGTATTAGTGGAATTGTTGGATATGAAACAAAAGATTTAATTGGTCAATCTTTAGATATTTTAATACCTGATATATATCAAGAAGAACATAATAAAATTTTAAGAAGAAAAATTAAAAATTTTAAAAAAAAGAATTTTGATGAAGAATATATGAAAAATATAGAAATTAAAGAACTAATTGCATTTACAAAAACAAAATCTAAATATTTAGTAGAATTAAATATGAAAATTATATTATATCAATCTGAATTTAATGAACAATATTTTATAGCATCAATAAATAGAGAATCATCATTTTTTCATACAAATAATGAACAAAAAAGAAAAAATATATGTTATATTTTAACTGATTTATATTTAATAATTCAAAATTATACACCAAATACTTCTTCAATATTAGACATTTCATCAGATATGATGAATAATAATATTGAAATAACTTATTATATTAAACAATTATATCAAGATTTTTTAAGATATGCAGTTAATATGGGAGAATTAACTCCTCAACAAAAATTAAATTTAAAAAAGAAAATTATTTTAAAAAATTATTCAATACCAACATTAATAAATTGGAAAAGAACAGAATTTAATGAATCACGTTTAATAACAACAAGAGTAGTTGATTTATTAAAAAAAACAAGAAAAGAAACAAATAAATTAAAATTTAAACAGAATGGAATAATAGAACAATTATTTTATTTATCAGTTAAAGAAGAAGTAATAAATAATAAAGCAGTAGGTTATTTATTTAAAATAGAAATACCAGAAGAAGAATTAAAAAGAGTTCCTTCATCAACAATAAAAATGCCTTTTTTAAATAAAAAATCATTTAGAAAAATAAATTCTTTAGCAACAAGAACATCAGAAGCAATGTCATTAGAAAATTTAAATATTCCTCATGATTATATTCCTCAATCTAATTTAAATGTACAATTAGATATTAATTCATTTACTTATAAATTAAATAATACTGAAAATAATGATGAAATAAAAGAATATGCAAAAAGGAAAATTCTTAAATTAAGTGAAAAAAAAAAAAATGATAATGAAGATGAAGAAGAAGAAGAAGAAGAAGAAGAAAATAATTCATCTGAAATTGTTGATCCTACTTTTATTAATAATAATAAAAAATTTAATTATAAAAGTAGTTCTGATTCAGAAAATATTATTAAATATTCTAATAAAAAAACTGATGAATTTTATCAAGTTAATTGTCATAAAATTAAATTATTTATTTATAATTTCCATACTTTGAAAGTTGAAGAAATTGTTGATTATAACAAAATGCCTCAAATAGAAAGAAAAATGAGTGATTTACCAAGAAAAAAAAAAGAAGAGATGATAAATAAAAATGAATATAAATTTGAAGAAACAAAAGATTTAAATTTCAATATAAATTTTGAGAATATTGATATTCCAAAAATTGACAAAAATGATTTTATAATAAAACAAATTGAAAATTGTTTACAAAAAGAAGAAAATCAAGAAAGTATATTAAAACTTGCATTTCGTTCGATAATAAGTTTTATATTAATAATATCAATTACAATATTATTGATGGTATATATATTAAAAGGAATAAAAACAATAAAATCTTGTTCAAAAATAATATTAAATAGTGGAATGATGATGGGATTAAATAGTATAGCTATTTTTTATATTAGAGAATTAACATTATTAAATAATGAAAATTATACTTCATTTCCTTCAAGATTAAATAAAGATGATTATATTGAATTAATTAAAAAGGAATTAGTTTCAATATTTATTAAATTTGATGGATATGTTCAAGAAGATATATCAACATCTTTAGATTATAGTAATAAAACTAAATATGAAATTAGTGAAAGAGTTTATAAATTATCTAATATTAGAAATGATTTATCTATTGTTTATACTACTAATAATTTAAATAGTGCTTTAATTGAAATTTCAATGGATATTTTTAATATTTATTGTAAATTAATTGATGAAATTATTTCTACTGATCATGATGTTTATCATTTTTTATCAAATTGTTTAAATAGTATTGGAGAAGCTTTTAATACTCAACTTCAAGTTTATATTGATGAAATTGATGAACAAATAAAAAAAATTAAATTAACATATTATATTGCAGATGCTTTCATATTTGTAATTTTAATTATAATTTATTTTTTAATATCTCAATCATATTATTTAGTCTCAGAAAAAAAAGAAAATTATATTGAAATATTTTTTGAAATAGATTTTGAAGTTATTAAAAATTGTATTGAGAGATGTGAAAATTATATGAAAAAAGTAAAAGGAGAAATAGAAGAATATGATGATTCAGAAGATAAAGAACAAGATAATTATAATCAAACAAAAAATCATATTCATCATTTAGATAAAAATTATAAGAGAAAAATTAGAGCAAAAGAATTATCAAGAAAATTTTTAATAAAAATTATAATCTTTTTAACATTATTAGCAATATATTATGCAACATTAATATATTTATATATTACATTTTTAAATGCATCATATATAAATGTTAAATATTCTCAACAACAATGTTTATGTGAAAATGAATATCATTTAATTTTTAATTCATTAAGAGAAGCATCTTTTGATAATAATTCAAATGTATATGAAATGAATGTTAACTTATTTCTTCAAAAAGAATTAGAAAAAATATATGTTATAAGAAGAAAAACAAATGTATATATGAATGATTATAGAAAAAAAATGACAGGAAATTTTTATAAAAAATATTCAGAATTATTATTAAAAAAACCTTGTGAATTTAGATTAAATGATTATTTTATAAGTGAAAATGAATGTACTACTTTTATGAATAATTCAACTAAATTTGGATTAGAGGTAACTACTTCATATTTTGTTGAAGAAATTAGATATGCAAATCAATATAGAAGATTTATGATTTATAATAATAATTATTCTAATAATTTAACTTTAGTTGGTACTAATTTTTATTATCATAATATTTCTAATGATACTAATGAATTTTATGAAAATAATCTAATAAATTTGTTTAATGGAGAATTAATGACTAATTTAAGTATTTTTTATAGAAATTTTATAATACCTTTTTATAATCAATTAAGACTCATTAATGTTGAAAGTGTTGATAATTATTTTGATGAAATTAGACTTTTATTTGTATGTATTTTAAGTTCTTATTTATTTTTTATTATATTTTTATTTATTTTTTTCTGGCTTCCTTATATTAGAGAATTGAATAGAGTAATTTATAAAACAAAAAATCTATTATCAATTATTCCTAAAGAAGTTCTTATGAATATAAGAGAAATTTATTCTTTATTAGGAATTGAAGATAAATATATTAAAGAAGAGAATAAAAATAAAAAAAGTTAATTTTTAAATATAGGATATCTTTATTTGGAATAACTGTAATGCTTATTTAATAAAATATATTTTAAAATTAATTATGATGTGAATTGATTAAGATTTATTGATATTATTAATATATAAAATTTAACTTATATAAAGAAATGAATTTATTTCTTTGAATCAAATAATTATTTCTAATTATAAATAAATAATGATTTATAATTATTATAATTTATATAAAAAGATTAAAGTGCTTCTCTTAAAAATAATAATAAAATTATTAATATTATTAATTATATAAATAAATTATTAAATTTGAAATTAATGATAATTTGATAAGAATTTTTTGGGTATTGGAGATTGGAACAAATCCCCAATTAATTAATCAATCTATTAATGAATTAATTAATATTTATATCTTAAAATTATATATTATATATTAAAAATGGAAAGTTTAAAATCTTTTCAATTAAATATATTCAATGAAATAAACAAATCTAATGAAGGAAAAAATATAATGATATCTCCATTAAGTATTTATCACATTCTATCATTAACTGCAAACGGAGCATTAAATAGCACTTTAAAAGAAATGTTAAAAGCTTTAAATGAGAAAGATTTGAAAAGTATGAATTTAATAAATAATGAATTAAATTCAAATATTCAGCAATTAACAACAGTGGAATTAGCAAATGCAGTATTTACTAAATTTAGGCTTGAATTAAAATTTAGAAATATGGTTAGGAAATATAATGCTGAAATTAATATTTTGGAAAGTGCTGAACAAGTAAATAATTGGTGCAAAGAAAAAACACATAATAAAATACAAAAGATTTTAGATTCTTTAGATCCTGAAGAAGATTTAATGGTTTTAATAAATGCTATTTATTTTAAAGGAAAATGGGAAAAATCTTTTAATAAAAAAAAGACAAAAAAAAGCAATTTTATGAATTTTAATAAAACTCCAAAAGAAGTATTTTTCATGAATGCAGTTGATGATTATATGTATTTTGAAGATAATGAAGTTCAAGCTCTTTCAATAAATTATAAAAAAGATAATTTATCAGCTTTGATTTTATTACCTAAAATTGATATAAATAATTATATCAACAATTTGACATCTAAAAACTATAAAATTATTATATCCAAACTTTTCAGAGAAAAAGTGATATTAAGTATGCCTAAATTTGTTATAAATTTTGGAACTGAATTAAAATCTTGTTTTAATTCATTGGGAATGGTTGAAGCTTTTACTGATAATGCTGATTTTACAACCATGTCAAAAACTAATAGTTTAAAAGTAACAAAAATAATGCATAAAACATTTATAGAAGTGGATGAAGAAGGGACTGAAGCTGCTGCTATCACTGCTGTTAAGATTTCACTGAGTATTAGAGGTGTGAGAGAAAAAATAATGAATGTAACTCATCCATTCTTGTTTATTATTAGAAGTAATCAATTACCTTTAGAACATGATATCTTGTTTATTACAAAAATTGAAGCTTTATAAAATATAAAAAATAATTTTGGTTTTTATGTAATTAAAAAAAATACTAAATTTTATAAGTATATAAATAAGTTAATAAATAATTTATATATAAAAATAGATATTTAGACTTAAAAATACTAATAAAAAATTCCATTTAAAAAAATTAAAAATAGCCCAAATAAACATAGAACAAAAACAAAATAAGCCATATTAAAAATAAAATTTAATTAATATATAATTTATTGATAAATTCTTTTAATAAAAGTTCTTGCATCATTTTGACATTTAGGGCATTTTTTATGAGTAGTAAAAAAAAGTATACCACAATGATAACAAGTACATCTATGTCCACAAGGAACAAAAACACTTTCTCTTGGATTATTTTGACAAAGCATACAAACTTTTAATATAACATTCTTATTTCTATTTAAATAATAAGTTTCTTGATATGAATTATTATAATAAACTTTACTATTAGAATTATCTATTTGTTTCTTTGATGACATATCTATTTCTGAACTACTTACTCCTATTAAAGAAGGATTTTTATATATTTTATCACATTTAATCATAATTTCATTTTTTGCTATGAAATTCTCATCAATATTTCCTTTTCCAAAATTAATTCCATTTCCTTCTGCAATATTTAATAAAATTAAATTATCTTTTAATATTGGTTCATTTGATTCATATGAACAATTAACTTCTTTTTTACAATTAGGACATTTAATTATTTCATTTGCTCTTATTTCTTCTTTATTTTTTAAAATAATTTTTTTTTCACAATGATTACATTTAATAGTAATAAAAACACATTTACATTCAATAAAAGAACATTTTAAACTTTGTCCAAAAATACTTTTATTTTCTTTTGAAAAAACTAATCTTTTACAAGAAGGACAACCAATAAAAGAAAATATTTTATTACATTCAATATTAGGACATTGAATAAGTTGTCCTTGTCTGACTGTTACTTGTTTAACTAAAATTATTTTTTTACAAAAAGGACATCCAGTATTAAAAAATGTTTTTCTACAATTAAGACATTCTAAATTTAATCCTTCTTCATATTTTTCATTCATAGAAAAATCAAAACAAAAAGGACAAATAAAATAAGTAAACATTCTTAAACAATTTCTATAAATACATTGATAATTTCTACCAAAGAAAAAATCTCCATTTGGAAAAACATTATATTCATTACAAAAAGGACAAATTATCTGATTAAATATTTTTTTACAATCTAAATAATGACATCTTATAGCTTGTCCTAATATTAAATTTTCTTTAGAAAAATAATTCATTCTTCTACAATGAACACAATTAACAATTTGACATTTAAATCTACAATTTTTAAAACCACAAGTTAAAATATAACCTTCAGTAAAATATCCTTTTTGAAAAGTTAAAATTTTATTACATTTTGGACAGAGAATTTTAGAAAAAATATCTTGACAATTTGCACATTTAATTCTTGTTCCCATTCTATACCATCCATTATCAAAAATAATCACAAAAGAACAAATTGGACATGTTATTCTATTAAAAGCTTTTTTACAATCTTCATATGGACAAATTATTTTTTGTCCTTCATAATATCTATGAATTTCTTTTTCTGTTGATTTATATATTATTGGTCTTATACAATAATGACATATTATTTTTTGAAATATTATTTTTTCATTTTTATTTTTATCATTATGAACAAATAACATTCCATCTGGAAATCTTTTTAATGATGCTTCTTTATTTAATATTGAAACTTCTTGACAATTTTTAACTGGGCAATTTATATATAAATAATTATGACTACATTCTTTATATTGACATGTTAATGGTTTTCCATCTGGAATATTACATTGTAATTTTTGATTTCTATTACATTTTGGACATTTTGTTATAAATGTAAATTTGTTACAATTTAAATATGGACATTTTATATTTGTTCCATTTAATCCATTTAAATCATCTTTTGGTTCTTTTTCTGATTGAAAATATATTTTGTATTTACAATGTGAACATATTAAAAAAGTGAAAAATTTTAGACATGATTCACAATATATTGGTTTAAATTCATATTCATTTAATAATGAGTATTTTATTTGATTAGTTTGAAGAACATCTTTTATACAATAAGGGCATAATAATTTTTCTTTTGATGATGGAATATTAAACATTTATTTTTTTTAAATTAATAGTGTTATAATTATTTATTTTAAATATTAAATATATATTTTTTAGAATGTCCTATTTTTTTATTATTTGTATCATTGTATTAAATACTTTCTCTCAGCATAAAAAATAATGTCATATTTGATAATTTTAACCATCTTAAAATTACCTTAAAAACAAAAAATAATCCAAAACTAATTAAACATTCAGTAAGACAAACTTTAACAAAAATTACTAAATAAACATTTGGATTATTCCATTTAATCATAAAATAAAAAATTCCTGTACAAAGAACCATAATAAAAGTAAAAATTAATCTAAATATAGATTTACATATTGAAGTATGATTCCATTGTATTGGTTTTGTTATTGAAATATTTGAAGTCAATCTTGACATTTGTAATTTCTCATTTTCATCTATTTCAAAATTATATTGAGACCAATTTGAAGAATTATTTTCAAAACTAATATAAAATTCAAATTTTAAAGCAATAAAAGCAGAAAAATTAGAAAATAAAGCAACAAAAAATATTAATGAATCATTATATAAAATTTTAGATTCTGGTAAAGAAGGACAAATTTCTTTTATTTGTTTTGAATAATGAGTTATTAATTTATTTAATTCTTCATCATTTTTTCTATAATTTAATAAACCTAAATATACTAAAACAATCATTAAAATAATTAAACACATTTTATTAAAACTTAAATTAATGTGATTTAAAATTTGATTATTACTATTACAATTAATATGATAAACATGAAATACAAAAATATAAAAACATAATCCTAAAAAAAAACCAAAAATAACTTGATCAATTGAATGTGCTCCAGATAAAATTCTAGAAAATCCAATTATAAAAATAATAAAAAGGAAAAAAAAAAGAACTTTTTTTTTTTGATTTTGATTTACTTTTTTACTTCTTCTATCATAAATAATATGCCATAAAACTAAATAAACAACAGTAGCAGTATAACTATGAGAAGAAGGAGCAGCAAAACCACCTTGACAATCATATGGAATTATTTCCTTTTTTTTATTAGACCAATAAGGTCTTGGTGACATAAAAAATATTTTAAAAAATGATAATATAATTTGAGATAATGTTAATGAACAAAATAAAAAATAAGTTTTATATATATTTAAAAAATTATATATTATTATTATTATTATAAAATATATATTTTCACTTCCAAAAAATGATAAAAAAGATGACACATTTTGAAGTTTTTTATTCGTTATAAATGATAGAAAAAATTTTTGTAAATTAGGAATAAAAGTATTTGTTGAATAAATATATAAATCTGCTGTGAAATATAAATAAAATGATATTGATAATACTAATAAGAAAATAAATAAAAACCAATGCGATGTTAATCTTTCTTTTGGTGGAACTGAAGTATCCATTTATGTTTTAAATATGTTATTATATGATTTGATAAATTATTTTTTATAATTTTAAAATTTTAATTTTTATTTAAATAAAATATAATTTTTAGAAAATGAAATAAAAAAATGAATAATATTTTTTAATATTGAAAATTTATTTATTATAAAATAATTCTAAAGAAAAAATAATAATATTAATTTAAAGTTTGTATTTAGTTTTTTATCAATTAAAAATGATAAAACAAAAGTTAAAATTAACATTAAAAAATCTCCCATTTCATACTCAACAAAATTTTAGAATTGGTTTAAAAGAAAAACATAAATCTTCAGAACAATTTATACCAAAAAATATTCAACACAAAAAAATTTTAAAATCAAAAGATAATACTATGGTAAATACATTAATTAATTTTCATAAAGATTATAATAAAAAGAAAAAAAATATAAATAATATAATCAAAGAAACAAATAATTTTTCAAAAGGTTATTTTAGAATAAAGCAATTAAGAGATAAAAAACAAAAACAACAATTAATTTTTAAAGATTTATTAAATAGATATAATAATAAAGGCTATAATATAAAAGATTTATTTGTAGAAGATAATTTATTTGATGAATCTTTATTAATTCATAAAAATTATGAAAATATATTAAAAGTAAATGAAGGAAAAGAAGAATATCAAAATAGTATAAAATACTTAAATAAATTAGATTATATGATAAAGAATAATGAAAAAAAGAAAAATAAAGATATTTTTAAAGCTACAACTTCCTTAAAAAAAGAGCCATTAAAAGAAAAAGAATATGAAAATTTATATCCTCCAGATTATGATTTTAAAAAAACTATTTTATTATTAAAATATGATATTTATAAAACAAAAAAAACACTTGACGAAATAAATTTAACGACTCGACCAGATTATAATTCTACATATCAAAATATAATATCATCATCAAGTTATTTTAATCAAAGAAAATTTAATAGTAATTTTAGTTCAAATTCTACTAGAAATAATATAAAACATGATTTTTCAGATAATATAAAATTAAAAAATGATTCTGTTTCTACTGATAATATAAGTGATAATAGATCAAATGAAATTCAAAAAACTATTTTTGTAAGAAATGATAGAAAAAATATGGCTCTAAAAATGAAAGAATTATTACATAATGAAATGGTTCAAGATTTAAATAAAGTTTATCAAAATATAAGAACAAAAAAATTTGATGAATATAAAGATGATATTTATGATTATTTAAATAAATATAATAAAAAAATACCTCATAAAATAAAGTAAGTTTTTAATTAATATTTTATATAGTAAAAAAAATGGTTCTGAATTACATGGTTTTGTAAATTCATTTAGAAATAAAACTGCAAAGACAAATATACCAGAATTAATTAATGATATAAGAACAAAAACTGGAGATTATTCTTCTAAATTACCTCATCTTCCTTATGAAGAAGAGATTAATAAAAAGATTAATAATATAGAATATGATTATTCTGATGATATATTAAAATTAAATGATGATATAAAAATGAAATTAAGACTGAAGTTCAATTAATAATAAATTATGATTATAAATAATAAATATATAATAGATTAAAATTGTTTGTTATAATAATATTTTAATAAATAATAAATAAATAAACAATAAAAAAAATAAGTTAATTTAATTTTAAATAATGGCAACTCCTTCAAATATAAATCCCATTCCCACACAAAGTAATCAAAATGAAATTGATTTAATAAAAATGAATAAATTATGTTATCATCATCAACAACATCCTTTAAATTATTATTGTGATACATGTAATGAACCAATATGTAATCAATGTCAAATTATTGGTCCACATAATACAAATTATCATAGAATTACTAGTTTACAAGATGCATATAATAAAAGAATTAAATATATTAATTCTCAAAGACCACTTTTAATAAATAAATTAAATCAATTAAATAATTATAATTCATTAATTAATGAATTATTTGAAAAAGTAGGTTCTACTAAAAAAAAAATAGAAAGAGAAATAAGAAAAGATTTTACTCAATTAACGGAAAAAATAAAAGACATTGAAGGTAAAAGAGATACAATATTATCATATGAAGCAAGTCAACTTCAAAATATACAAAATAAGATATTAGATATAATAAATTATATAAAAGATGTTCAAGAATCAAAAAATATAGATTTAATATCATTTTTATTACAATATAAAAATGTAATGAATGCAATAAGAAATATAATAGAAAAACCAATAAAAGAAAAAATAGATTTATCAATTACAGAAAATTATCCAAATGATTTAGAAGAAAGACATAGAATATTAGAAGATTATAAAAGAATAAAAAATGAATTAGTAAAAAGAGATGAATCATTATGGAAAATATTAAAAGAGAAAAAAGAAAAAGAAAGAGAAAATATAATAAAAGAAAAGGAAAAATCTCAAAATGAAATTGAAGAAT
>JAEEGK010022633.1_pt1 | contig 13183 bp, 9 predicted proteins | sample 8958771 | NCBI WGS metagenome assembly JAEEGK01 (sample SAMN16246547, study PRJNA631951) | gut metagenome | biome: gut microbiome; feature: rumen; material: SC-attached | host: Bos | place: Iran: Karaj | collected 2018-10 | reverse complement strand
CACCTTACAAACTACACTAATGATAGTAATGACACTTTTTGTGGCTATTTTCAGATAAAGAATAATCTTGGGAAGTGCTATGGTGTAAGAAGCATAGCAGAAGGAAACTATCCAGACTCCCAACGTGCAGTTGCTTTGAGTGGATGGGCAAGCAGAGCGCCAACATCAGTAGGTGTTTTCGGAGGACTGAGTCTGACAGGGCAGATGCCAGATAATTTCGCGGGAGTATATGGTTATGAAACGGGATATATCCCCAGTTTTACAAATTATTCCGGCACATATGCTGGCTTCTTTAGGGGCAAGGTTCGTGTGACGAATGGAATTTATGCTACTGTGCTCAGCCCCTCTGCAAACCCATCCCCTTCAGGGCAGAACGGAACGTCAATACTTTCTGAGAGAGGAGAGAGCGTGACAGACAAACTGAGTCAGGTACAGGCTGTGCAGTTCCTTCGCTACGACCCGACGCAAGAAGCAAGCACCTCAAGGGCGAGCCTTGAAGGCATAGACACAGACAACATGACGCCCGAAGAACTTGATTCGCTTGCAGAGACAATGGGAGATATCGAGCCCGAACGTTATTTGTCACCTGTTCAATATGGTCTTGATGCAGACCAACTGAAGGAAGTTTATCCTGAACTTGTTTATGAAGATGCCAATGGCATTGTCAGCATTAATTATGTAGAGATGGTTCCCTTGCTAGTGCAGAGCATCAAAGAACTTTCGGCAAGAGTAGCCGAATTAGAAGGTACATCGCCAAGAGGTGCAAAAGCTCCTACAGACGCAACCGCCATTGAAGAGACTGTTGCAGATGTCGATATGGTCAGGATGGACCAGAACAAGCCCAATCCTTTCAGTGAAAGCACAGTCATTACGCTCAACATTCCAAGTAACGCACAAGTTGCGAACATCTTCATCTACGACATGAGCGGCAAGCAAGTGCAGAGCCTTCCCGTCAGCGAACGCGGCGAGACAGACATCACCGTCTATGCCGCCGACCTCGCCGCAGGCATGTATATTTATACCCTTGTTGTTGATGGCAAAATCTCTGTGACAAGAAGGATGATAGTAACTAAGGCTTAATGAGAACACCATGAAAAAGTTGTTATTATTCATATACGGGGCTATTCTGCCGGCATTAGCCTTTTCTCAGTATCAATCAAAGGAATTCACCTTGGACGATTCTGATGTGACAACTTCGGTTGCTCTTGGTGTCCTTGTGTCAAATGCCGACTCCGTGATTGTATTACATAATGCCTCAAGGGCATCGGGATTGTTTGTCTCTGGATGTGCAAATCTCGCCAATGATGATGAAAGCTATGTGAGAATCACCTTGAAAGACACAGACTGCAATGAGTATCTGATATATGAACTCTATCCTATTCTTGCGGAAACGCCTCTGTGCCTTTTCTCCAAGATTGGATTGGAAACTGCTTATCTTGATAACATCCACCCGCAAAGCATCAGGATAGAAACCTTGAATGCGTCTGTGACATTGGACTCTGTCTATTATGTGGTGCCGGAAAGGTCTTCAAGAAATATGTCAAAGGCAATACCTAACAGGAAAGCCCAATGCGAGCACATCGCAAACAAGCTGAATGAAAGGCTTATTAGTGGAAACAAGACATGGAGGGCAGGTGTCACATTTGTGTCTCAAATGACTTTTGAAGAAAAGAAGTGGTTGATGGGAAAGAAAGCGCCAGTGCTTTATGGCTTTGATTATTACAAAGGCGGCATATTCGTTATGCCTGGCTTCAGTCGGTATGTTTCCCAAAACGCAAACACAAGGTCTTCCGACAATTACGTTACAGAATGGGACTGGCGCAATCGGCATGGGAAAAATTGGGTGACAAGCGTCAAAGATCAAGATACATGTGCTTCTTGTTGGGCTTTTTCTGCACTTGGCGCATTTGAATCATATATAAATCTGTATTACAATCAACTCCTAAACCTTGATTTGTCAGAGCAAGAGATAATTTCCTTGTATGTAAATAATAGTAATTGTGATGGTGGGTATATTACAGATGCTTTGAACCATATATGTTCTCTGGGTGCAATCTATGAAAGTGATTTTCCTTATGTAGCAAGCAATGCTCCATACAATCCTGCCATTGACATTTATGACAATCTAAAACTTGGCAATTATTCAGGTGATTATTATATTTCATATAAGGATTATCATTCTAAATCATATATAGAGGAAGAAGACTCAATCAAACGGATGCTTTTTAAGAGTCCTATTACTTTTGGAATTGATCCGTGGTGGCATTATGCCGTACTTGTTGGGTATAAGCAAATCCAAAGTGGTGATTATTGTTTCACATCAGGAAATGATAGTATAACAGTCACTATTTCACAAGATAATCCATTGGTAGGACATCCTGCATGGCTAATAAAAAACAGCACAGGAACTACTTGGGGACAGAATGGCTTTGGTTATGTAGCAATATCTTTGTCTGATGCCTATGGGATTCATAAACTATCTGGGAATGTTACCAGCCAAATACTAACAGACAATAATATTGTCTGCGAAGATGCAGACAGAGACGGCTACTATAACTGGGGAATTAAAGACAGTACTTTTACACTTCCTATTTGGGCTTCGCAAAGAGAAGATGGTGATGATTCCGATTGTACAAAAGGCCCTATAAACATGTATGGAAAATTAGAAGACATAGACCTGTCAGATACTTTGTTTATTGAAGGTAATACCGATTTTGATAATCCTCAACATATTCTTCGGCACATTAAAGTTCTTGAACATCATGATTTAACAATTACTAACCATGTCTTTTGTTGCCGTGGCGTTAGCATAACTTTAGAAAATGATTCTTATTTATATATAGAAGGAGGTGGCATATTAGAAAATGCTATTTTAAAGCCTCAGCCAGGAAGCCACATTGTAATAGACGGTGGCTGTATAAAACACAATAAAGATGTCAATTTCAAAATACCAATAGGAGTGACATTTGACCAAACTCGAGGTAAAATAGAATAAACATACACAATGTTAACAACATAACACTATGAATAATATGAATAAAGTACTATCTTTAATATTTACGTTGCTCACTGTGCGCTCAGTTTTGGCAGACGTAGTGATAAATGAGACGACTTTCCCAGATGAGAACTTTCGCACTTGGGTGCTTGCCCAATCGTATGGGCAGGATGGCGTACTGACTGAGGACGAGGTTGCAGGGGTCACAACAATAAATGTGATGGCTAAAAGAATTCAGAGTCTTAAAGGAATCGAGTATTTTACGGAACTGACAACTCTGGATTGCATAGGAAACCAACTTACAGAACTTGACGTGACGGAGTGCACTAAGTTGACAGAATTGGAGTGCACTTGGAATCAACTTGCTGCTTTTGATGTTTCAAAAAATACGGCACTAAGGGTGCTGAGTTGCAGCGGCAACCAACTGACTGCGCTTGACGTATCACAGAATACGGCATTAGAAACTTTGGGGTGTGGTCTCAACCTGCTGACTTCACTTGACGTGTCTCAGAATACTGTGCTAACAGAGCTGTATTGCTATGAGAACCAACTGACAGAATTGGACATGTCGAAGAACGCTATGTTGAAAAGGCTGAGCTGTAACGACAACCAACTTACTTCAATCAATATCTCTGGGCATACTGCATTGGAGGTTTTGCAATGCAAAGGAAACAATCTTGCAGGACTTGATGTGTCAGGGTGTCCTGCTTTAAATGAACTGATTTGCATGAGTAATCAGATTAAGGGAGAGGCGATGGATGCATTAGTGGAGAGTTTGCCGACAGTAAATAGGTGCCATTTGGGTGTTATCAACCACACTAACGAGCAGAATGTGATGACTAAATCGCAAGTTGCGGTTGCCAAAGCCAAAGGATGGTATGTTCAATATAATAACGACAGAAACCAATGGAAGAACTACGAAGGTAGCGACGAGCCAACTGGAATTACATCTCCCCTCAGGGAGACTGCAGAGGGTGCTATCTTCGACCTCCAAGGCCGTAAACTCCAGGGCAAACCCACTCGAGGCATCTACATCGAGAACGGAAAGAAGAAGGTGGTAGGTCGCGATAATTAAGTATTATTAAAAGTGTCTGATAATCATGTAGAGCCGTATATAATTACTAATATACTTGCATTAATAATAAGATTATATGCGTATAGTACAAACCTTTTGGTCGGCAGGACATAACCCTTTGGAGCACAGCTTCGGATGGTTGCGTCCGGAATACAACCTCATGTCGTGGGCGTTGAGTCTGCTGTGTTTGAGGAAACATTACAATGAGGTTGCACTATACACAGACAAGCAAGGCAAGCATGTCCTCATTGACCTCTTGCATCTGCCCTATACTGAAGTCAACGTCGTTTATGACGAAACACTCTGCTTGCCCCAGCATTGGTCGTATGCAAAGGTTAAAACATACTCGCTGCAGACGAAGCCCTTCCTTCATGTAGATGGCGATATCTTCCTGTTCAAGCCTATACCAGAAGATGTCATCAAAGCTCCGCTCATTGCACAGAGCAAAGAAAACGGCACGGAATATTACAGGCAGATGATGGACAAAATTCTTCAAGAATCAGCCCTTCAACTTCCTATATACGTAGAGGATGGTCTGAAAGAGAAGTCCATCGTTTCATATAATATGGGCTTGTTCGGTGGTAACGACATGGATTTTATTCATGCTTATAGCCAGGAAGCATTGGCTCTTTGTGATAAGAACAAAGCTATATGTCTGAATGGCAATTTCAATCTCCTTTTTGAGCAGATGTTCTTTGCATTTAAAGCAAGGAAAGAGGGTTTGCCTGTAAGTACCATATTCCCTAAGGTTTTCAACGACAATGGCTATACTGTCGCAGAATTCTGCCAACTGAACAGACATGACGAGAAATGGTTCTTCCATCTTCTAGGCGGACACAAGAGAACCCCCGGGATAATAGAGAACCTCGTAGAAACCTTTATGTCCCTGCACCCTGATTACTATAAACTAATCGCTTCTCTTTACCCCCATCTTTATCCTAGAGGCATCGCAAAAGGAGCCATCTGTATGTTAATGATGAATACCGACATTCCCATAAAGTCATACATCGACTTCTTGAACGAAGTAGAGAAAGAATGGGGTGAATTTTCTTGGGAAGATTTGATCGAAATGGAAATACAGAGAGCAGAGGGCAGAAGACTCGCTTGTGTCAAAGATGGATTAAACGACATCATAGTATGTATTAATCCATATCTGAAATGCTTTGAAGTGCCATCAAATTGGGATGAAGAATCAATACAAATAATAAGGAAACGCTTGTCTCAAAAAGAGGACGTTCCAGTACAAAAGATTGCAGTTATACCCACGCTCTCAGCAAAACTAAGGAGAGAGTTTGTCTTGTTTGATCTGGAAGACCAGGTACTGGAACAATTGAAAAGCCATCCAATGCAAGTATCAGAATTGTTGAACAGACTGACACAAAAGTGCAAATCGAAAGCGATGCGATTGCTCTGGCAAACACAAATACGAGTATTACTCAGCGAAGGCTTAGTAATTCCAAATTTTTAAATGACTATTAAAATATTACGACTATGGCAGCAAAAGGTTCAAGATTGAATCCGTACACATCAGAAGAGTATGGTTTTAATTCACAAAACTACAATTGGAATGGAGGGTGGGTTAAAAATGGTGGCGACTTAAGATATTATTCCAGCACTGGTTGTGCTCATTCAGAAAAAGGAACGAAATCCAGCCCTTTCACCGAGACCCTCTATACCGAAATGTACAGCCTAGGGATATGGACAGGAGGGTGGGTTCTATTGGGTTCAAACACAAAGAAATATTATGACTCTAATAGGGCAGAATATGACAGTTCTTTGGGCTACGAAAGCGACCCCTGTTCCATGTTCATATATAATGAAATGCTTTTGAACGGCATATGGGAAGGTGGATGGGTAATGGGACCAGATGATATTCCTCATTACATAAGAGTTTTTTATATAACTTTGGATTCTGGGGAAGGCTGCGGATGCGGGTGTGGAAGTAGCGGAAGTTCAGGTAGTGGATCGGGTTCAGGAAGTGGTAGCGGTTCAGGAAGTGGTAGCGGTTCAGGAAGTGGTAGCGGTTCAGGAAGTGGCAGTGGTTCTGGAAGTGGCAGTGGTTCTGGCTCCGAAAATTATATTACTGCAGGCAATTGTAATCTGGGGAAAGTAGTGGGCGAGTATTGGGATGTAAGTATAAATGAGAGAAAAAATATTTATATTGGTGATTTGTATATAAATTGGACAGCAGGATATACTCATGGTCAAGATGGTCTATCTGTTGTAACAGTTTCGATAATGATAAAGAACAACAATGTTACGATTCCCAACAGTAACATAAATTGCAACTGGAGTTGCCCATATCTGGTGTCATTTCATGGTAGTTTTACAATTTGTTGTAACTGGCATTCATATAATTGTTCTTTAGATGGACACTATACCATACCTGCACAATATTATGATGATAAATAAACTATTTGTCTTTCTCTTATTGACACTTGTGTCATCATTAGCTTATACTCAAGAGCCTCTCGATTCCACATTCTGGGATGCGGAGATGGAAGACACATTAGATGTACTTTCCATAAAGCCCGTCAGGAAGCCAAAGAAGCTGATTAAGCAAGTTATGGAACGATTCCAAACCGACCTGGAGCAAACGCATAAAGCCAGAAAATATCTAGCAGAAGGAATCTTCCAAAAAAGTCCTCGGTCCCCTTCATTCTCTGCCAGTTGTCTATATTCAGTTGAAGGCGACAATGGGTTGGAAATCATGGGACCATCACAAAATATTAGGACTTCGAAACTTGAGTTGTTACACTATGAAGGTCCAGACAGTTTAACCTCCCAAGACAGTATTACATTAATAAGTATTCTGCGAGATTTACTTCTGGCAAGCCCAATTCATCGGAACAATGAGTACGAACATGGATATAACTTTCCTGCGCCATTTGTATATTACGAAGAATTGAATCGGTGGTATGATATAAAGGCCTATGAAATAAATTATGGTTCTGGCAGGGGGCTGTACCGCATACACCTCGACAAAAAGAAGGATCGCCGACTTTCTAGACCGAATGACAGAGAACATTGGTATGGGAATTATAGTGCTGTAGCATATTTCGATCGTAGTACTTTACTAATAACACAATACAAAGGTGTATATGATTTTGTTTCAGAGGAGGAAGAAGAGCCTTTTCCTTCAGGTGCTTTTTCCCAACGCTGTCAAATTGATTACGACGAGGAGGGAGGGGCGCCTCTCCTCAAAAGAGTTAGTTATATCGAAACAGGTGATTTTAGGACCATAACAGGAACTGTACAAAGAATTGACTCACAATAGATATTATCTTCGACCTCCAAGGCCGCAAGGTTCAGGGCAAGCCCGCTCGAGGCATCTACATCGAGAACGGAAATAAAATCTTAATTAAGTAACGGATAGCACATACTATTATGAAACGCGTGTTGCTTCTTTTCTGCTTCCTGCCCAACCTTCTCAAGGCATCTACATCGAAAACGAGAAGAAAAAGGCGGCAAACAAATGGCGAAAACGATTTGTTCATACACAGAAGATTACTAACTTATAATAGAATTTAATATGAAAAAAATTATTGTCACAATGTCATTGGCATTAGCTGCCACGAACATCAACGCACAACTTGTAGTAGATTCATTAGGAAGAGTTGGAATAAAAACAGATTCCGTAAAATCCATGCTTGCGATAGGCACAGATGGGAGTGATGATTCTGCTATCAAATGCAATGCTTTTGGGAATAAATATGGAATATATCTTTATAATTTAACCAACAATACTTCTGTTACCCATTGTGCAAATTATCATGTAAGGAACAGTTTTGGTGATTGCATTGGAATAAAAAGTAGAGCTTATGGCTGCAGTAATATGAGTTTATTGCAGAGCATAATTGGATTAAGTGGATGGGCAGGTACTGGCCATACTTGTATTGGCGTTTTTGGAGGAAACGGATCTTTACCTACATCGTCTGTCAACTTTGCTGGAGTGTATGGTTCTCAGACTGCGTCTAATCCATCTTTTCATACTGCCAGCTACGACTATTCCGGTATATATGCAGGCTACTTTAATGGCAAAGTACGTGTGACAAACGGCATATATGCAACAGTCCTCAGTCCTACAACTAGCACTTCACCTTCAGGGCAGAATGGAACAACCATACTGTCCGATAGAGGCGAAAGTGTGACGGACAAGCTCAGTCAGGTACAAGCTCTGCAATTCCTCCGCTATGACCCAATGCAAGAAACAAATACTTCAAGAACAGGTCTTGAAGGCATAGACATAGACAACATGTCTCCAGAGGAACTCGATTCTCTTATGGAAACAATGGAAGACGAAGAGCCCGAACATTATTTGTCGCCTGTTCAGTATGGCCTTGATGCTGACCAGTTGAAATCTGTCTATCCTGAATTGGTCTATGAAGATGCGAACGGTAACGTCAGCATCAACTATGTGGAAATGGTACCCCTTCTGGTGCAGTGCATCAACGAACTCTCGGCAAAGGTTGCTGAATTAGAAGGCACATCTCCCAGAAAAGCAAAAGCCCAACCAACCGCTATTGAAGAGACTGTTTCCGATGTTGATATGGTCAGGATGGACCAGAACAAACCCAATCCTTTCAGCGAAAGCACAGTCATTGCGCTCAACATTCCTAGTAATGCACAAGCTGCCAACATCTATATCTACGACATGAGTGGCAAGCAAGTGCAGAGCCTTCCTGTCAGCGAACGTGGCGAGACAAATATCACCGTCTATGCCTCCGACCTCTCTGCGGGCATGTATATCTATACACTAGTTGTTGACGGAAAAGTTGCTGTGACAAGAAGGATGATAGTAGAAAGAAAATAGATAAATGCATATGAATAAATATACATGTATTTTTGTGTGTCTGTTCTTGTACGCTGGGGTATTAAAAGCGCAAAAGACGATTTGTCTGCAGACGAAGACAGAAACTAATGGCGTTGGTAAAACGATACCTGTTCGAGGTATTGAAGAGACACCGAACGGCGTTAGGATTACATATTGTTTCAACAATATCGTTATACAAGACGACCCATTATATAATAGAGCATCTATGGTTAAAATAGATGGTTTTTGGCCAAATAGCAATGTGGGCGAACCGTCTGTTCTTTCAAGATGGGATACATTTGTTGTACCTAATACAAATGCGGAGATTGTCGTAAGTGATAGTTCCTATGTTGAGTTCCCGATGGAGCTATCTCCTGCAAGACCGTTATTGTCTAATAGCGAGGATGAGTCATATACGAGAGAAAATGTCATCCCAATCGTTGGATATAGAGGGTTCTTTCCTACCAGTTTTATCTCTGCAACACGTAATGACAGTTATAGAGGCCAACATCTTTTAGACGTTTGCGTCACACCTGTGCAATATGATTATGAAAATAAGAAAGTACGTGTTTTTACAATGATTCAATATAATATTCAATACAATGTTACATCCTTAAAAAAGTCTTTATCAAGGTTTTCTAAAGAAAGAAATAGTGGTAACTCATTCCTTGATAATATTGCATTGAATATTCCATCTCGGGGATTGGCACAAAGTCCAAGAGATGCATCATCAACAGATACCATAAGCAATAAGTATTTGATTGTCTCGGTCCCTAAATATACAACTGCCGTGAACAAATTTGCAGAATGGAAGAGAACGCTTGGATTTGACGTACGAATTGAAATGAGGGAATCTTGGGATACCACTATGGTAAAAAATGTGGTTAGAAATGCATACCAGACAGACAGTATAAAATATCTTTTGATTTTCGGAGAGGATACTGACGTCCCAAGTATTCCCTTATACAAGTACTTTGATAATAAAAATCATGATTATTATACTGACCTTTACTATGGATGCATGGATACTTGTGGTTACACGCCGGATATATTTCGAGGAAGAATCCCTGTGGGTACAAGTAATGTTGCAATGACCATCGTTGATAAAATCATCAATTATGAGAAAAATCCTGTTGTTGATGGTTTTTTTTATAGACGAGGCGTTCACTGCGCATATTTTCAAGATCGTGACAATAATCGTTATGAAGATAGGCGCTTTGTCTTCACTTCTGAAAGAATTAGAGATAGTATGCTTAGAGATACAACGCTCTGTTTTGTTGATAGCATCACTAGGGTTTATTTTGCAGAAGATAGTATTAATCCAAAATATTGGAACCTAGGCACCTATGCGGATGGAACGGAGATCCCTCCAGAATTACAGAGACCTACCTTTTCTTGGAATGGTAACTCTACGGATATTATAAACTGCATTAATCAAAAAGCTTTCTATGTATTGCTACGAGACCATGGAAAAGTTGATAGATGGGAAAAACCTTTATGCCAGTTAAGCGGCATAGATAGTCTAAATAACGGAAATTATTTGCCCGTTGTATTCTCTATATGCTGCCATACAGGAGAACACGCATCACCAACTTGCTTTTGCAAGCATTTCTTAGATAAAAGTAATGGTGGGTGCGTTGCTATTTATGGCGCCTCATGTCTTAGTCTTTCTGGTCTCAATGATGTTTTGTCAGAAGGGATGTTCGATGCTATATGGCCTTCCCTGAATCTGCATCCACGATTCGGAATTATTAATAACGCATCGTATACTCCAACTCCAACTCCAACCTTCCGATTAGGACAGATTCTTGACTTAGGACTAAAAAGATGCGCTGAAGCATATTCTAATACAACCGATGCATATAAGTCCCAATATACATCAGAAATATTTCACTGTTTTGGTGACCCAAGTAGGATGATATACACTGAACAGCCGCACCTCTTTACAAATGCTACTATTGACAGACAGGATAATGGAATAATTTCTGTCAGTACTGGTGGAATTCTTGCTACAATATCGTTCTATAACAAAAGAACGGGTGAGGTATGGTCATGTGTTGGATATTCGGTATCTCATCCCGGAGACCTTGACACATCTGTGTGTATTTCTGCACATAACATGATTCCCCTAATAGTAGAAGTTCCAGATCTGATTTACATTCAGAATCAGACCTTGACAGATGGTGCTTGCTATGAAGCAAAAACTATAAAAGTAGGCAATCACGTTACTACAACTCAGCCACAAGGAGATGTTAACTTTTCCCAAGGCAACTACCATTTAGTGGGTAAACGAGTGGAATTGCAACCTGGGACAAAAGTTTCTACAGGAACAAAATTAAGAATCAAAAATAGATAAATTGTATGGGAGAGTCATAAATAATTGTATATTTGCGTCAGTAATCATTACTAAAAAGAGACATGAAAAAGATAATATATTTCTTACTTTTGCAAGCATCAGTCATTGTATGCTTTGCAGACGAATACAAAGACCCTGCAACAAATGTAATTTATACTTACGACCCTGCAGGGAACCGTGCTGAGGTAAAAGAGGGAAGTGGACTTCTTGGAGAAGACGACCCCAGAGTTGGGGCTTCTGGCTCTTCCGACGCCAATGCTGAAATAGTCATTCTCGACAAGTTTTCTATAAATGGTAAAGAATACGTCGTGGATAAAATAAGTGACTTTGCTTTTTCGGAAATGAGAAACATAACGTCTGTTGTCATTCCCTCTTCTGTCAAATCTATAGGAAATTATGCTTTTGCACGTTGCTCCTCACTTTCTAATCTTGTATTATCCCAGGGATTATCGACAATTAACATTTGCGCATTTGCATGGTGTAGCGCCCTTACGGCTCTTTCACTTCCGGAAGGTATTGAGACAATAGGCTTTGAGGCTTTCTCTAACTGTTCTAAATTGGAATCCGTATCTCTTCCTGAAAGCGTAACTACTATCGGGGCATCACCCTTTAGAGGCTGTGATATGTTGTCAAAGATCTCTGTAGCAAACGGCAACAGGTGCTTTGACTCACGCGATAATTGCAATGCCATCATTGAGACGGCTAGTAACAAACTGCTCGTAGGATGTAAGGGTACTTGGATTCCTTCCACGGTTATCACTATTGGAACCAATGCGTTCGATTTATGCAGAAGTTTGACAAGCCTCGAAATCCCCGAGTCCGTCGTTGAAATAGAGGAAAACGCATTTGGGTATTGCTCCAACCTAAAAACCATATCTCTTTCTGAAGGCTTAAAAACCATTGGTTATGGAGCCTTCTGGTATGCAGGACTTCAATCCATCACAATTCCTTCAACTGTACAAGCCATTGGTGGTGTTGCATTTTATTCTCCTTATATTGATACCATTACTTCGCTTATAGAGAATCCATTTGAGGTGCAGAGCCTCTGTAGTCAATCACAACAGAGTCATATTACTCTACGTGTACCTAAGGGCACAAAGACAAAGTATGAATCAACGCCTAGTTGGAATCAGTTTGGAACCATTGAAGAGGTTTTGCCGGCATATATCTCATCTCCTGCAACGCATCAAGAATCCACCCTCTTCGACCTCCAAGGCCGCAAGGTTCAGGGCAAGCCCTCTCAAGGCATTTATATCGAGAACGGACAGAAAAAAGTGAAAAGATAATAAAAAGAGAAAGGAAATAATCCATAACGATACAACAGATACAAATATTATGGCTCATTTGGACTATATGGAGAAGCGAGGCAGTAGGCTCACACGCATCTGCAATGAGACCAAAGCATTGGATGGATATAAGGAAGAACTGAAACCTGTATTCAAATTAACTCCGACCCAATTTCAGACCATCATCCATGCCACTACCGACACACAAAATGTCGGAGACCATGACGGAGACATGTCGGAGACGAAACTCACTGAGCGTCAGCAGAAAATACTGAATCTCATCAAAGAGTCTCCGACAATCACCGGCAAACAAATGTCGGAGACTTTGTCGGTGAGCCAGCGCACCATCGAACGTGACTTATCCACTTTACAGAAGAAAGGTATTCTGAAGCACGAGGGCAAGGACAATGTTGGGATTTGGCACATATTATAAACATAAAGACTTAAGTCATTAACTGTGATTACCTTATTTTTATTGATAACTACAAATAGGATTAACAAACATGGCATTTGAAGCACATCAACATCAAATTAGTTTCTTGCTGGGCAAGAAGATATACTCTATCCCACGAAACCAAAGGAAATATGTATGGAGTATCGAAAATTGGAAAGATTTGCTAGAAGATTTAGATTTCCTTCAAGGCACAGGAAAAGAGCA
>JAEEGK010022630.1_pt1 | contig 13183 bp, 13 predicted proteins | sample 8958771 | NCBI WGS metagenome assembly JAEEGK01 (sample SAMN16246547, study PRJNA631951) | gut metagenome | biome: gut microbiome; feature: rumen; material: SC-attached | host: Bos | place: Iran: Karaj | collected 2018-10 | reverse complement strand
TACAATTTTTACTTTTATTAGAAAATTATGTATTCAATTAAGAAATACAATTATTGATAAAACACTTTCTTCTATTAAAAATATTTATAATTGGCAATTTGTTAATTCTTTAATTTTATGGGGAAGAGTAATTATGCATTACGTTAATGATGAAGATATTCATATGTTAATTTATCCTTTAATTCAAACGATTGTTGGAGTTATAAGATTAAATTCCAGTGAAAATTTCTATTTGTTGAGAATTAGATTGGTAATTTTGTTAAATGCAATTTCTAGAGTCAGTGGAATTTTTATTCCTGTTGCTTTGTATATTTTACCTATTTTAAAATCTAATTATTTTATAGAAAAATGTAAAAATTTTAATAATGATAATAATAATAAAAATAATGAAAAAAAAGTTAATTTAAAAAATATTAATAATAGAGTTAATATTGCAATTATGATAAAAATTAAAAAAGAAGAATATAAATTTAAACAAATTAGAAAAGATTTATTAATTGAATGTTGTGATTGTTTAATTGAATTTTTAAGTATTAATTCTTATAGAATTTGTATTGAAGAATTATGTAATGAAATAATAAAAGAAATTAGAAATGCTTTGAAAAATATAATTGATAAAGAATATAGAGAAATTATTAAAATTAGACTTGAAAAAATTGAAAATTTTATTAAATTTAATAGAGAAAGATTAGAAAAAAATAAATCAATGATTGTTTTAACAAATATTGAAACAATAAAAAATTATGAAAATAATAATATTAAATTAAATAATAATAATAATAAAAATAAAAATAATTTTAATGATTTTTATAAAGAATGGGAAAATATTAGACATAGAAGACAAAATGATTTTGAAGCAATTAAATCACAAAAAGAAAATAAATTTATTGAAATTGATATTGATGAAAATAAATAATATAAAATTACATTCAATGTTAATTAATATATTTTTTATATATATAATAAAATTATACATTTTTAAATTTCTTTTTAATAATATTTCATTTAAATTAAACTTAATATTTAATTATAAAAAATAACATATTTTATACAAATATTATTTATTATTTATATTTAATATTTTTATAAAAAAATATTGTTAATTATTTTATAACTCTCAAACAATAATAATAATAATGTAAATAAAAATACAAAAAAATTATTTTTCATTTTTAGAAAAATTTTCAAAACAAATTTCAGAACAAAATCTTTTTCCTTTAAATAAAATAGCTTCAAATTTAATAAACATTTTTTTACAAAAAAAACACATAATTTCATTTTTATTTTTATATTCATTCAAACATTTTTCTTCGCAAAAAAATTTATTATGAAAATTTAAGCTAAAAACATTATTAATTTTTTTATAACAATTCCAACAAGCTTTTCCAAAACATAATTCAGGAATATAAAAAACATCATCATTAACATCATTTGCTTTATTTTCAAATAAACTTAATTTATTTAAATTTAAATTTTCACTGTCGCCAATTTCTAATAAAAATTTTTTAGGATTATTATTATTTACACTAACATTATCTGTATTATTAGTAGTAATTGATTTATTTACATTAATTTCTTCATTTTTTTTTCCCATTTTTCTAAAATCTTCAACAGCTTGTTTAAATAATTCCGATTGAATTTTTTCATTTTCTTCTAAACTGAAAATATTATTTTCACTTTGAATTGTGTTTTTTGAATAAAGTTTGTTTTTTAATTCTTCAATTTTTTCTAAAATAAAATCATGATTATCAATTGGAATGTTCATTCTTAATAAATCAATTCCTTTTAATTTTATTATTTGAGAATTGTTAAAAATTTTAAATTTAGAAAATTTATGTAAATAATATTCCATTTTTAATTCTTTTAAAAATTCTTTTATGTCATGAAATTGAATTTCTTTTTGTTTTTCAACAAGTTTGTTAAAATTATTAATTTCGTTGTTATTTTCTTCTTCGTCAGAAAAAAAATTAAATAATTTTAATGAATGAGAATTTTCATTATTATTATTATTATTACATAAAATTGATTCTTTTATTGTTTTATTTAAAATTTGAGGAAAAATGTTTTTTAATCCGTCTTTACTTAAAAGATTTGATTTTATTTTTTCTAATTTTGTTTTTAATAAAAAATTTTTTGGTGGATTTATAATTCGATTTTTTATATTTTCATTATTATTATTATTATTATCATTATTATTGTTATTATTATTTGAATTATTATTAAAATTTGTTTGAGTTAAATTATTTTTATTAATAATTTCTTTTGAAATTGGTTGTAATTTTAACTTTTTATTTTTTTTCTAAAAATATTAAATTAAAAAAAATTTACTTTTTTATTTTTTTTTGATTTCATTGATTTATAATAATAATAATATTATTATTAAATTTATTTAAAATTAAAATTAAAAATGTTTTCATTAATTTCTGGTTATTTAAATTATTATTTACAACAACCAACATTTAAATTTTTAATAATCGGCGAAGAAAAATCAGGAAAATCAGTAAACAAAAAATTTATTTTTTTTTTAATAAAAAATAGACATATTTAGAACAATTAAAATTTATTTACACAGGAAAAGGAACACCATTAGATTATATTTTACCAACTTCAGGATTAAATCGTAAATTTTATATATAAATTTTAATTTAGTTACTAAATTCAATGTAAAAAAATTATTTATTTTTTTATAATAATAATAATAATAATTATAATTATTATTATTATATTATTTTATTTTTCAGTTTAAAGGCACAATTTTTCAATTTTGGGATTTGTCTGGAAGAGAAAGTTTAAGAACTTTATGGGAAAAATATTATGATGATTTAGATGGTATTATTTATATGATTGATTGTACGGGAAAAAATATTGAAAAAAGTGTTAATATTTTAAGTAAAATATTTATATTATTTTTTTTTAAAATATATAAAAATTTAATAATAATAATAATTATTATTATTATATTATTAAATTTATTTTTTTTTTTTATTTAACAGATAATGTTTTAGGAAGTCCAATGATTCAAAAAGTTGATATTCCAATAATGATTTTAATAAATAAAATAGATTTATTAGAATTAGATAAAGAAAAAATAAAAATAATTTATAATTCAATTGATTATAAAAAAGTTACTCAAAAACATTTTATTGTTAAAGATATAAGTGCTTTAAAAAAAATTCGTTTAGAAGAAAGTATAAATTGGTTATTTAATTCAATAATGAATGATAATAAAGAAGAAGAAGAAAATTATTATTCAAATTTAGTTTAAATAATTAATTTAAATAATAATAATAATTTTTTTAATTATTTAATTAATTATTTTTATAATATTTTTTAAATAATTTTTCTTCTTTTAATATAATAATAATAATAATTATATTATAATATTTATATTATATTAATTCATTAATCTAATTTTTCTTCAACATCATTATTATTTTCATTATTATTATTATTGCTATTACTATCAATAACATTATTATTATTATTATTATTATTAATTTCATCATTATTTTTTTTATTTTCTTCTTGATTAATAATTTTATCTTTTTTTTCTTTTTTGACTTTTTCTAATCTAAACAACTGAATTTCATGTTGTTTAAAATATTTTCTATCTTCAACATCAGTCAAAACCAAATTAATAAAATATTGTACACTGAATTTATTATTAATATTCATCATAGTGGGTGTTAAATCATAAGGCTTTAAAAAAAATCTAATAGGAATCGTTTCATTTTTAATCGGACCTCCATCCATAATTTCAAACTTAGTAATAACAGTGCTATCAGGTTGAGCATTCGCAGTATTTGGAGTTTCTTTTCTGATGATTTGAATTTCCATACTTTTTAATCTAATAGAAACCTTTTTAAATGTGACTCTTCCATGCGCAACATCTTTTAGCCCAAATTTTCTGCAATCTACATCAAAAATTAAATGTAACCATTCTTCAATTCCAACTTCTAATTTAATTTGCTGATTATCACTATCTAATATTGAAGCTGGTCGAGGATTAATTACAGCGAATTCTTGCTCCCAATTTAATGAACGAAATTTCGTTTCGATTGAAAGTTTTAATAAATATTTTACATTTCTTGTGTTTCCTCGATATGTTTCATATAATTTCTGCACATTACTAAATTTAAAAGGATAAGTTGTTACTTCTTTGTTTAACATTCCTATTGATTCTAATTCGTTTGTTAATGAAATAAATTTAAGGGAATCTTTTTTGTCTTTTAAATTTTCTATTACTCCTAATAATTCTAATTTAATTCCTTTGTGTTCGAATGTTTTTGCGGTTCCGATGTTTATTATTATTTTCCCTGAAACTTCTTCTTGATCGTACAATGTTGGTAAACGAATAAATTCGCCGTTTGTTTCTAAAACTTTGTGTTTTTTTCTTCCTGGAACTTCGTCGATTATTATGTCTACGTTTGGTTTGGAAAATAAACCTGAAAACTATAAAATTTTATATTAATTGTTAGATAAATTTTTACCATTTATTTAAATATTATTTAATAATTTTTTTAGGATTTATTTTATTTTTTAAATTTTTTTTATTTATTTTATTTATTTTTTTAAATTTATTTATAAAATATTTTTTTAATTAATTTTTTTATTAATTATTTTTTTAATTATCACTTTAAATCTTTAAATTTATTTTCAAAAAATGGGAAAAAAACAACAAACTGAAAGTGTAAATTCAAAACTCGCGCTTGTAATGAAAAGTGGAAAAGCAGTTTTAGGTTATAAACAAACATTAAAAACATTAAGAAAAGGTTTATTAAAAGCAATTTTCGTTGCTCATAATACTCCATCAATAATAAAAGCAGAAGTTAATTATTATTCAGTTCTTTCAAATACTCCTATTTATCATTACACTGGAAATAATATTGATTTAGGTTCTGCTTGCGGAAAATATCATAGAGTCTCTATTTTAGGTATTTTAGATCAAGGAGATTCTGATATTCTTAATTTATTTGAATCTAAGTAATTTTAATAATAATAATAATATTTAAATTATCAATAATTTTAAATTTTATTTTTTTTTTTTTATTAATAAATTTATATTAATAAAGATAATAATAATTTGAATTTGTTTTTTATTTAAATTGTTTTATTACTATATTAATAATATTATGTTTGCTATTATAATAATAATAATAATTTAAATATATAAAAAAATAATATTTATAAAATTTATAAAAAAAAATTGAATAACATTCAAATTTTATTATTATCATTATTATTCAACCATTCATATTCAACAATTTGTTTCGCAGTGAATCTTTTTTTAGGATCTTTTTCAAAAATATGCATCAACAATTCTTTCATTTCTTTACTAATTTTCACTCCATTTTTTTCATAATCAACATTACATTCATTAATCATTTTAAACAATTCAATAACATTATTAACATTTTCAGGCAAAAACGGTAAACATTTAAAAATAACGGTATAAATAGTAACACCTAAAGCCCAAATATCAACAGGTTTATAACCAAAAACTTTTTTTTCTTTTCCATCACAAAATTCAGGTGGATAAAAAAATAAATTTCCTTCAGTTCTACTAAAACAATCTCCTTTTTCATTTAATTTAATCGCCATTCCAAAATCAGCAATTTTACAATGATTATCACTACTAACAACAATATTATCACTTTTAATATCTCTATGAACAATTCCATTTTCATGTAAAAATTTTAATCCTTTTGCAATGTCTAAAATCCAAGTTTTTATTAAATTTTCGTTGTAAATGTTATTATCATAATGTTTATTTATAGTAAAAATTCCTGTGTGTTCATCTAATGTTACTAAAGAACCAAATTCTGCTAATTCCATTATTAAATAAGTTTTATCTTTTTCTTCATCGTTTAAAATTTCGTATAATTTTAATACATTTTCATGCATGTATGGAAATGATTTGAAAATTTCAATTTCGTTTAAAGCGTCTTCAATCATGTAATTTATTTTTAATGTTCCTTCTGATGTTTTTCCATATGATTTTTTCTTTTTTCGTAATAATCTTTTGTTTAATATTTTTACTGCGAATAATTTGTTTGTTTTTAAATCTTTGCATTTTTTTACTTTTGAATATGAACCTTTTCCTATTGTTTCGATGAAATAATAATCGTTTACGATTTTGTTGTTGTTGTTGTTGCTTGTGTCGTATTTTATTGAAATTTTGTTTGATTCGAAAATTTTTGATGAATTCATTGTTTTTAATAATAATTTAATTCTATTAATAAAATTTATTTATTATTTTTATTTAATAATAATAATACAATTTAATTATTATTATTAATATTATTAATATTACATTTTGTAGCTATTTAGTTTATAATTAAATAATTTATCATATTTAATTATATATAAAATAAAATTATTTTATAATTATTTGTATTTTAAATTTATATAAAAAATAATCATAAAATTATAAAACAAAATAATACAATAATAAAACAAATTAAAACAATGATTAATTTTAAAATAAAATTACTAATTCACATTTATTTAATTTGTTTAATAAAATTCAATTATTTACAACAAATCTAATTTTAATATAAAAAAAATAATTTATTCATTATTATTATTATTATTAATATTTTTTATAAACTCTTTAATTTTAAAATATAATTTTTCTTTTTCTTCATTTTTATATTTTAAATACAATTCTATTAAATTTTCATCTTTTCCAATAATACATTCTTTTAATTTCGATCTTTCTTTAAAATTAATTATTTTATTTTTATACATTTTCAATGTTAAATTAAATAAATTTTTAATATTTTCTTTTTGAAAATTATTAAAAAGATTTTTAAAACTATTCGATTTATTTCTATAAAATTTATTTTTAATATTTTCATTACTATCATAATTATTATTATTATTATTATTATTAAATAAATTTTCATTTAAATTTTCTTTCACAGGCGAAAAAATCATTGAACTAATTGAAGCCATTGAACTTCTTCTTTTAGGTGAAATATTTTTTTTATAAAAATCATTTTTTTCATTTGAATTTTTTAAATTTTCACTTAAATTTTTAATTTCATTTATTTTAACTTCATCAAATTCTTCAATTGAATTATTTTCATCGCCGCTTGTTTCAATGAATTTCGGTGTTGGAATGTTTTTAAATTCATTGAAATTTCCTGTGTTGTCTTTTGTTGAAATTCTTGAAATTGAAGAATCTTTTTGAATTATTAATGAATTGTGATAAAAATTATAAAATGAATTATCAAATTCGGTTATTTTTTCTTTTAAATCTAAATCAAATTTTGTTTTATTATTTTTATTATCATTTTGATATGAAAACATTTCTTGAATTTTTTTTCCGATTTTCATTAAAATTTTATTTAATTTCACATAGAAATAATTTAATATTATTAAATTTGTAATGAAATAAATGAATTTTTCATTGTTGTCATTAATTTCATTGAAATTTTTGGGAATTTTTTTTGTAAAAATTTTCATTTTTTTTGATATTTTTATTAGTAAATTATTTAAAGATGAAATTAAATTATTTTGATGTGAATAATTTGAAAAAAAATCTTTGTAAGATGAAAATTTTTGAAGAATTGAAATTATAAATAAATTTTTATATGAATTTTTTGTTTGAAATAAAGGATAAATTTCATTATGATCATATTTTTTTTCTATATCTAAATTTGTTATTAAATCCATCAACATTATTTTTTTATATTATTATTATTATTTTTTCTAAATTATAATATTATTTAATTTAAATTCAAAGATTTTTATATAAATTTTTTTATAATTTTTATTATTAAAATTTAATTATTTTAATAAAAAATTTTAATTTTTCAAAATTAAATTTTTAATTAAAAATCATAAAAAAAAATTTTAAATTCATAAAAAAAAAATAATAAAATAAATAAAATATAATTAAAAAAAAAATAAATCATTTATATAAATATTAAATATATTAAAAAAAAAAATGCAACCATTCGTATTAAAAACAACAAAACAAATAAATTACGATTCAAAACTGAAAGAATATATAATAAAAAACTACGACGCAGAATCAGTAACAGATAAAGTAAAAGACTTCATCGCAGAACTTCAACAAAATCAAAACGTAATAAGTCAAATGACAGGCGTAGTAACAAACGTTGATCAAATAAGAAACAACAAAGAAATTTATTTATCATACATCAATCAACTCGAAAAACTAAAAGGAAAAATGACATTCGGAAAAGAAGAATTTAGTGCGAAAATTGAATTTACTTGGATGGACACATTAAAAAAATCCAAATTTTCTTCATATAACATTCATTTTGAATTTTATAATGCCTTATTTAATTTCGCTAATTTACATTTTCTTTTAGCAACTTTTCTCGCACGAGACGCAGGAAACGAAGAAAGTATTTTAAAAGACGTAACAAAAAATTATCGATACGCAATGGGCTTATATGAAATAATCAAAACAGAAGCAGCAATAAAAATTCCTCAAAAAGAAATGCCAAATGATTTAAGTACAAATTATTTAGATTATTTAATAAATCTCTGCAATTGCTATGGTCAATTAAAATTACTTCAAATTTCCGAATTGAAAATGTCCAATTTTTCATTGCAAAGTTCATTATCAAAAGGAATTTCCGATTTATACATAAATTGCTTCAAAATAAGTAATGTTCCTCCTTTATCAAAATACGGCGAAGAAGAATTTAGACAATATTTATTAAACAGAGGAATTTTTTACGAAGCAAATGCTTATAAAAAACTCAAAGACGAAGCAATGAACAAATTCAACAAAGAAGGAGAAGGTTATGGCCTCGCTTGTTCATATCAATATTGTTTATATAAAAAACTCGAAGAATGTAATGCAAATTTAAAAAAATGTGGAAAATACATTGATCAAGAGAAATTTCTTAAATTCTTTGATGAACAACAGAAATTAGGTGATGAAATGGTCAAAAAAAACACAGAAATTTTTCATGAAAGTCTCAAACAAAATGTTTTAGAAGAAAAACTTCCCTCAAAAAATATGATTTCTGCAATTATTCCTCCGGACATTATGGTAGGTGAAAATTTAGCTAAAGCTCAACAAGAAGCATTGAACAATCCCGAAGCAAAAGTGGATGATTTAGAAATGTTAGTTCCTCGTCAGGTAAAAGCAATGATATCAAATTACAAAGACAAAATCATGCAAGTTATTTCAGCTCATCTCGATAAGAACGAAAATGAAACTACAATAAACGAATTCATATCGCAATTAAATCTTCCTTTGAAATTCACTTGCGACGATCTTAATGACATTCCTAAAGAAGGAAACATAGAAATTCCAAATGAATTGTGGAATAAAATCTCGCAATGTCAACAAATGGGCGGAACAATGGGACTTTCATCAACGATGCAAAATATTATTAATCACAATGATCAAATGATAAGTAAATTAAATTCATGTTTATCGAGTCTCGCAAATGAAGAAAAAGATGATATGAACAACAGAAATCGTTTTGGAAACAAATGGATTCGACCTCCGAGTTCGAATTTCAATAAAGATATGATTATGCAATGTCAAAAACTTATAAGTCAACTTAATCAAACGAAACAATTCGATCAAAAAGAAAATAATGACATTATTGAAAAAGCAAAATTCTTCGAATTAATTTCGCTTCCAAAAGATGTTTTAACTCAAAAAATTCCCGGTCGAACTGTTGATGTTAAAAAACCTGTTTTCACTGGAGATGAACAAGATGTTCGAGATAAAATTATTGAACTTAAAAATGACAGACAACGTTGTATGAATATTATTAATCCTATTTTTGAAGATCTTAATAATGATGCTCAAATTGTGAATCTTTTTGTTAATGTTCTTGCGAAAAAAAGCACTGAACAAGCGATTTTTGAAAAAAATAAAGAAGATTATGAAAAAAAATTATTGCAACTTGATGAAATTTCTGAAGAAATTCGGAAAAAAAAACAAGATATTTTAGAAAAACTTCCTTCTATTACAAATGCTATTAATAATAATAATAGTAAAAATTCTAATGTTGGTGGAGATGCAATGAATTTCTTTAAAAATTTGGATGATTATGCAAATGAATATTTAAAAAAACATGAAAAATTAAGAAAAGGTTCTGATTATTATAATAATTTTGATAGAAATGTTAATGAATGTTGCGGAGGAATAAATAATTTTTTACAAAAAAGATTCGATGAAAAAAACGCTTTAATTCAAAGTTTAACTGGAATTAATCCAAATCAACAACAAAATTTTAATAATAATTTTAATAATAATAATAATAATTTTAATAATAATAATAATAATTTTAATAATAATGATAGTAATGATTTTTTAAATCCTTCGAAAAATTTGTATACAAATTTAAATGTTAAACAATTTAATTTTATGGAACAACAAAAATTAGATAAAATGAAATATTCTAATGTTAAAAATCAAAATAATTTTAATAATAATAATTTTCCGCAAAATAATTTCAATCCTCAAAATAATTTTAATAATAATTTTCCGCAAAATAATTTCAATAATAATAATAATAATTTCCCACAAAATAATTTCAATCCAAACAACAATTAATTTATTATTAGTTTTTAAAAATAATTTTATTAAATTAATTTTAATTAAATAATAAAAATAAAAATATTTAAATTAAATTTATTATTATTAAAAAAAAATATGTCATCTCAAAATAAAAACGATTCTTTTCAAATTTCAGAAATAATCACAGACATTATTGATAATAATAATAATAATAATGAAAACGAAAAAAATCCCCTTTCAAAACCAAAAAATCAACAAGCATCAATAGAACAATTAACAGAACGAACAACATTAAAAATAAGTTCAGAAGACATTAAATATAAAAACTATGAAAATAAAAACACATTAAATGAACCAATCACAGACACAATTTTACGAGATTTAAATTCAATTTATTTCAAATTAAAATTTGTTATTAATCCTTTTGTAAATCAAAACATAAAATCCAAACACATAAAACAATGGGATTTGTGGGGACCTTTATTATTTACAATTTTCTTATCTTCAACATTAGCATTTCGTTCAACTCAAAAATCAAACACATTTTCTTTAGTTTTTATTGTTTTTTGGTTTGGAAGTTTTTTAATTTATTTAAATGCAAATTTATTAGAAATTAAAATTAGTATTTTCCAAATTTTTTGTTTATTAGGCTATTGTTTATTTCCTTTGAATTTAAGCGCATTGATTCTTTCTATTTTTAAAACATTTGAAATTATTAGAATTTTTGTTGTTTTATTTGGATGTTTTTGGGCATGTTTTTCAATGAGAGGATTTTTAATAAATTCAGCGAATGAAAATAATAGAACTTTAGTTTTGTATCCAGCGATTCTTTTTTATTTATTTATTTCTGTAACAATTTTAATGAATCGATTTTAATAATTAATTATAATTATTAATGTAAATTTATAATAAATAATAAACATTATAAATATATTTTAATTATAAATTTAAATCATAAAAACTTTCTGGTGTTTTTACAATATTGTACAATGATTTATGTCTACTACATTCGTTGCATATGTTTTGATTATTTGATTCTCCAATTGCATCGTAAAATTTGTTACATAATTCACATGTGTAACCTTTCATTTTTTCTCTTTCTTTTTTTTTTTTGGGATTTTCTATAATAATATTATTATTATTATTTTTAGATGGAAATAAATTTTTTTTCGGCGCAATATTTTTATGTTTTAATTTAAAAAAATCATCGTAAGTTGGTTCTTCTAATGTTTTTATTTCTAATGAATAATCGTTTATAATTTGATTGTTTTCGATGTTTTTTATTTTTGAATTTATGTTTTCGTATAAATTATTTCGTTGATGAATTCGAGAATTAACATTTAAATTATTATTATTATTATAATTTTTATTAATGTTATTTAAATTTTTTTTGAATTTTAAAAATTCTTCGTATTTTGTGAGTGGAATTTCATTATTATTATTATTATTATTTAAACCATTATCGAAATTATAAGATTTATTTTTACTTTCAATTCTTGAATTAAATTCCAAACTTGAAAATGAAGAAGAAGGTGAATTTTTTTTACTAATATTTTTTTTATTATTTTCACTTTTTTTATCTTCTTCTTTTGTTTCATTAATAATTGATAATTTTTTATTATTTTTTAATTCAGATTCATCAATTAAACTTGAAAAATGTGAATGACTTGAATTTGAACTTAACATTTCTAATAAATTTTGATTTTTAATGATTTTTTTTTCGTTTTTGTTAGTTTCGATCCATTTTAATTTTTTACTATGTTTTTTTGGCAAAGGTTCAATTTCGTTATTTTTTCTTTTAATATTTGGATTATTTTCATTTTTATAATCTTTGTAATTAAATAAAGTTTGATTGAAATTTATGTTTTTGTTATTAAATGTTTCATTTTCAATAATTTCTATTTGTTTTTTTGTATCATTTTCATTATTTTCATTATTATTATTTTTTTCATTATTATTTTCATTTGTTTTTTCATTATTTTTTTCAATTTGATTTTCTTCTTTTGATTTATTTTTTATTTTGTTTGATTTTTTTTTCTTTTTTATTTTTTTATTTTCATTATTAATATTATTTTCATTTGAATTTTCAAATAAATTTTTTTTTGTATTTTCAATTGTGCTTTGTTGAGAATTATCAATAATATTATTACCATTTTGAATAAAATTAAAAATTGTTTGTTGATTTTTTAATTTTGATTTTTTTTTCGAAGATTTTTTTCTATAATAAAAAATTAATATTTTTTTTTACTCTGAAAATTTAATTTCATTATTTAAATCATTTTTTAATTTATTAACAAATTTTAATTGAAAATCTATAAAAAAAAAATTAATTTTTTTATTCTTACATTCAGAAATTTCTTCAAATTGATTATTTACGTTTTTTAAATTAATACTAAATGAATTTAACATTTCTTTGAATTTGTTTATGTCTGATGAATTTATTATTACTTTTTTTTCTTCGTTTTCTATGTTTTCATAATTTGACATTTATTCAAATTATTATTAATATTATTTATTATTTAATTATAATTAAATTTTTCAAATCAAATTTAAATTTTTTTTTAATATTAAATAAAAAAAATCTTAAAAAAATTTTTAAATTGGGGATGGGGGTTGGGGGATTGGGGATTGGGGATTGGGGATTGGGCCCAATCCCCA
>JAEEGK010022629.1_pt1 | contig 13184 bp, 12 predicted proteins | sample 8958771 | NCBI WGS metagenome assembly JAEEGK01 (sample SAMN16246547, study PRJNA631951) | gut metagenome | biome: gut microbiome; feature: rumen; material: SC-attached | host: Bos | place: Iran: Karaj | collected 2018-10 | reverse complement strand
ATTAAAATTAAATAAAAGTGATTTTAATTGTATAAATAATTTTTTAGTAGATACTTTAAATAATACAAATAAATTTAATTTAAATACATTTTTTATTTTACCAAATAAATTAAAATTAATTAGATATTTTGAATTGGGGATTGGGCCCAATCCCCAATTAAAAATAAATTTAATATATTTTATTTATAAATAATATTATTTTTATTTTAAAAGGAATTGTTGTTTAGATAAATTAATTAATAATTTTTAATTGAAATTAATGAAGGTTGTTTATATGGTTTTGAATCTTTTAATGATGATATTATAAAAATAATTTATTTGTTAAAAACTATTGTCATATATTTAAAAAATAAAATCAAAATTTTAAAAGAAAATTTTCCAGATAAAATTTTAATGAAATTAAAAATTCTATTATAAATAGAAAAAAATTTTATTCTGAAATTAAAAAATTTTACAATAGTTTATCATTCTAAAGTTAATTCTTCAAAAAAAGAATCAGAAATAAAAGGAGAAAAAGAATATGTAAATAGTTTAGATAGATTTTCTTATTTAAAATGCAAGAAGATTTAAAAATCAAAGTAAAATAAAAAATTAATTTTTCCAAATCAAAATATTTTAACAACACTAAATATTAAACTTAATAAAAAGATATTTAACCACAAAAAATTTAGAAGAAAAAAAATATTTTGATTTTTCGAATGTTAATAATACTTATTATAAAACATTAATTCTTGTGTTACTCTAACTAAAAATTTGTAAAATTATTTTATTAGTACTTTTTTTAATAAAAGTAATAAAATATGTTTAATTGATTCTATGGAAAAAAAATTTAATTGATTTAAAAAGGAGAATTAATCATAATTTCAATATTAGTATCTTTGATACTGGAAATTTTCTCTTCCTTTTTTTAGTATGATTGAAAATAAAAAATAATTTTTATTTTTTAATTTTTGTTTATATTGATTTAATTAAATTATAGGATTAATTATATTATTAAGGGTGAGTTTAAAACATAATTTTAATTCATTAATATCTAAAAAAAAAGTCACCCTAATGAAGACATAAAGAGTTAATCATAAATTAAATACTTTTTATAATTAAAACTTCATAATAAACTATTTTATTCATTTCTTCTTTTTTCTTTACTAACTACTTCTATTTTTGATGTTACTTCAATAAATGAATTAATCGTATTTTATTCATAAAAAAATTTTTTAAATTAAACTAAACCATCATATTATATAAAAATTAAATTATTTAATAGAATATTTGAAGGCATTAAATGATTGTTTATTTTTCTATTGATATATATATATTTATTATTTTTTTGGGGATTTGTCTCAATCCCCAATAAAAAAATTTTTAAAAAAAAAACAACAATTTTCTTAAAAATTGAAAAAATTCAGTTTAACTTTTTTTAAATTTTTTCGGATATATTTATGAAAATGAGTTAGAATAAAAAGAAAATAAAATCTATTATGGATAAATTTTTAATAGGTATTATTAATATATATTTTTTTTAGGTGTTGTCAGCAGAGTGGTCAGATTTATAACAGGATTTGATTGTGAAGAATGTAGAAGAAACTTCAGTGGAAGTTCTAGTTATTATGTATGTGAAAAAGATCATAATGCATTCTGTACTTCATGCGCATCAAAAATTAACCATAGTTGTTCTAGTTGTAAATCACATTTAAGTTATTTAAGCTAAACTCCTTGCAACCCACAGGAAAAAGATGCGAAATAAATAATCATTATCTATATAAATTCTATATTTTTTTCTATTAAATTTGCTTCTTTTTTTAATTGAATATTTATAATTTCTAAACAAAATTTGGGATTGTGAACAATCTCTAATAACCTATTCTATATAAAAAATATGAAAAAAATTTATAATTAGTTAATATTGATATAAGTTGTTATTGATAATTTGAATGAATATAAACACATATTAAATTTCTAACTTGTCTAAAAAATTGAGAACTATAGTTTTTTTTGTTTTATTTTAGAAAAATAAAATTACTATGATAATTGTTATAATTATTCTTATGAGATTTAATATGATTGTTTTCATTCATATAACTTGTTTATTTGTTTTAATTTTCTTTTGATTTTTGAAAATGAGGAATAATTGGATTAGTGATTATAATAAAAAATAAAATAAGAATAATACTAATATTCTTTGTTCATGAAAATATTTCCTTACTCAATTTTCAATTAATATAATTATTTATCTTTAATATGTTATTTTTAATATGTTATAATTAGTGGCAATAATATTTCAAAAAAGATGACTTACTAGTTAAAACAAAATACCACTCTAGTCTCGTATTTAAACACTATAAAATTTATTATTGAAAAAGGTTATTTTTTTTTTTTATTTAACTATAACTTTACATTAAAAATAAATATAAATAAAAATCTAATAATTCATAAAATAATTATTTTTTTTTGAATTAATAAATTCATTTTTAATTTTTAAATTAGGGGATTGGGGATTGGGCCCAATCCCCAATTTATTAACATTAATATTAATTTAAATTATATAATGTTTTAATTAATTATTATTCTTTAATGATTTATTAACAATAATTAAAAATTATATTAAATTATAAAAAATTTAGTGGATTGGGGATTGGGCCCAAACCCAACCCAATCCTCATGAGAATATTTCATTACTTTGATTAAAAAAATTTAAATTAAATTTATAATTGATTAATTAAATTATATTACATTTCATTATTCTAAATATAAATTTAATATTATTTTTATTATACAATAATATTTTTATTGATATTAAAATATTGAACATGAAAAACTGCAATTAGGATTTTTTTCTTTTAATTCATTAATAGTTTCACTGTATGTTGGGAATAAAGCAGATATATCATTTGTTTTTAATATATCATTTAATTGATTTGCTTGATCTCTCATAATTTCTAGACCTTTAATTCTTTCTTTGTACCCTGGCTTATGCTCTTTTTCTTTAAATTCAATTATATCTATAAAATATTATTCATCTGTCAATACTCTTGGTTTTAAAGCAATTTTTTCTAATTCACTTAAACTTCCTTTAATTGAATTCATATCATCCAATAATTTTTTTCCTAAATTAGCGATCTTTGAAATTACTTGTTGCATAGCAATTTGGCTGTTTGATAATCCTTTTGTACCTTCATTAAACAAATTCTTTCTAACTGTAATAATTTCTTTCACTCTTTCTTTATATGGAATTTCTTGATATTTACATTCGACATGCCTTCTCTTTTACAATGTTGTGGATATATAGGACATCTGAACTTGGTTCAAAATATGAACAAATTGACTGACTTGCATCTGGACGCCATTTACAAGATTGAAACATAGAACCTCACATTTAGCACACATTTGAGTAGGAGGTGATATATCAATTCTGTTATATTTAGTTACCTCTATATATTCTTCAAATTCTCCATTTTCATCTAATAGTTTTTGATTTTTTTTTATTAATTTCAATTTGATTCTTCAAGCAAATCAAAAGTATCATTTATTCTTTGTCTTGAACTTTGAACACTAGTAAATAACCAATTTCTTTTTATCATAATTTCTTTAGACATAGTAAGACTTAAAGGAAGCAAATTTTTGGCTAATATTATATCGAAAAACTTTTTGACACTTGACATTCCTCATTTCAAAAAAATTTTGAAATAGCTGATTCTTTTTCACTTGGCACATATAATGCTGAATTATTAAAATAAAAATAATCATCAAAATATATTACATCCTTAAGTACTTTTACATCTGAAGGAACCGCACCATCTTCAAATTTACACATCAATATGAATCTCTCTTTTGCATCTTTTCCAAAAATTTCTAATATTCTATCATAAATATATTATTATTTCGAGTAAATCTTGTAGTGCTTGACTTAACTGTAATTAAGATTTAATCTAATTCACCAATTTCTTGAAATAATTTTTTAAATTTTTTTATTATTTCATTATCTTGAACAACATTTTTATATCACCTAAACCAGGAGAATCAATGATTCTTATATTAATTTCTTGTCCTTTATTTCTCTCATAATTTACATAATATGATGTTATTTCTTTAGTTTGACTATCTTTTGTGTTTATATCTTTTAAATGATTTTCATTGACATGTTTATATCTCCTTTTATCTTCATATTTCATACCAGCTAAATAATTTACAAAAGCATCTAATAATGTAGTTTTTCCTGAACTTGTTTCTCCCATAACAAATAAAATAAAATATTTTTTGCCTCTTATTTCCTTTGCTGGATAGTGAGAACATGGTAGCTTATCCCCTTCAATTTTTATAAATAATTCTATTAAATAGTTTGGAATTGGCTTTAATTTTCCTATTATTTGAGTCAAATAATTTTGTACTAAATTTTCCTCAGGTGAACCTTTAGTAAATCTTAGAGAAAATAAAATATCATCTAATGTTAAATCTTTTTCAAACAATGATTTAATCATATCTTTTTCAGAGTCATTAAGGCTTTCTTTCTTAGATTTTTCTTTTGATTTTATAGAAACTTTTCCTTCATCATTAAGTATATCCCCAATTTCTAAGGATGATTCTGATTCGAAATCAAGAACATCATCTCCTTCACAAAACAGAAAATTTTCAGTGATTTTATTAAATTTTTCTCTGATATTTTTTTAATGTTTCTGATTTTGATATTTTCTTTAAACAAGCAACAACAATATTTTCATCTTTTAAGCATATTTTTATTTTTTCTATTATTTCTTCACTCGTATTTTGATGATAATTGAAATATTATTTTTTGCTTATAAGAACCAGAAAAAGAAATTGAAGTAATAACAAAATTCAAAGAAGATCAACACTTTATTTTGAAGGAATTAATTCATTAAATACAAATAATAATAATAATAATAATTTAAAAATTATTTCTAAAGTAGTTAATGAGAAATTTAATGGAAATAATAAAGATAATGAAAATAATTCTAATCTAATGATTACTCTTCAAACAATTTCTGATTCTAAATTATTTGATCTTTCCAGTAAATATGTTAAAACTGATGAATCTTTAAAAAAATATAGGAATTTAAATAAAATTGGAACTAAAAAAAGGAAGTTTAAAGTTTAATATATTTACAAAGTCTCTAATTTAATATTGAAATTTTTGGAAAAAAATTAATTTTATTATTTTCATTATTTATGAGAAAATAGTAAGAGTTTATAAATTCAACTTATTTATTTAGATTTACATAATATTATAAATTGATTAAATAATTTTTAATTAATAATTTAATTGTAAAAATAAAATGAAAAATTTAAGAATACATTTAAAAAAAAAAAATTCTGATTTAATAAAAAAACAATTTAATACAACATCAACAACATTAACAACAAAAGATGAATTTTTATTATCTCAAAATAATTTTTTAAGTGAATCATTTTTGAAAAATGTAAAAGAAAATGAAAAGAAGATAGATTTAATAAAAAATAAATTAGGTTTAAATCACATAAACTATTCTCATTCTAAATATTTTCATACAGAACCTTCATTATTATTAAATAATAAAAAAGAAAAATATATTAAACCAGAAATAGGAGAAAAAAAAAGAAAAAATAGTTTAATTCCTTTTACAAAAATAAAATCACCAATTTCAAGTGAAGGAAGAGAATTAAATTTATATAAAAAGATATTTTATTTTTTTCAAGATCATAGAAAAAAATATGCAAGAGATATTAAAATAATAAATAATAAATTAAACATTGAATATGCTAATGATGAAGAACATTTTGAAAAAAAATTAATAAAACATAATTTAGAATTAATTAAAAAAGGAGAAAAAATAAAACATTTTACAGGACCAACTTTTGAAGAAACACAATTAAAAGATTTACAAAAGAAAGTAAAATTTATGAAAAGTGTTGTTGATTATACTTATCCTGATATGGTTTTATTTAAAGTCAAACAAACTGACAAAAGAATATTAATTAAAAATAGATCTAGAAAAATTTTAGAACCTTTTAAAATTTGTGATTATAATCATAAATTAAATCAAAATATGTTATTTAATTATTTAAATTCGGCTATTTCTATTTCTAAATCCTAAAATGATTTATTTATTTTTTTTTAGGTTAGTTTTAATTTTTTTATTTTTAATAAATAAATAAATATTATATTATTTTATTTAACTGATATATATGTAAAAATATAATAATTAAAAAATATTATAATTTATTTACTATTAATGCTTTTGATAAGAAAAAAATATTATTATGAAATAAAATTTATTTTCTCAATTTATTAATTATATTTCATAAATCATATATTAATAATCGATTTTAAATCAAAAATGAATGGCTCAAAAATAGAAAATAATTTCAATTTTAAAACTCCAGAAAAAAATATAAGGAATTATAAGATAAATAAAAAAAATAAAAAAATAAAAAATGAAAATACACTTCATAAATATAAAAGTGAATTATTAAATAAAAACAATTCACCTTCAACATCAGATACAAATGAATTACAAAAGTTTTATTTTAATTATTTCACTCATAAAAAGAATAAATTAACGCTTCCAAAAACAACAATTCAAAAATCATTAAATTTTAGTTCAAGTAATACAAACATTTCAAAAAAAAAATTTATGACAGATATAAAAGAAAAAAATAAGCAAGAAATAATAAATACATTATTAAGAGAAAAATTAGAATTATTTTATAAAAATAAATTAAAAGTTTCTGTATTATCAAAAAAAAGTATTTTATCAGAAAAAAAGGAAATAAGTAATATAATATCAAATTCAAATAAATTAGAAGATAGATTAAAATCTTTAAATATCATTGAAAAAGATCCTGAAAAAGAAGAAATGAAAATGTTATATAGAACAAATTGTTTAAATGAGCAAATAATATATGATAAATTTTTTGGTGAATTTTTTGGTTTTATAGCAACAACATTTAAAAATAGGAAAAAAGATAATAATAATAAATTACAAATAAAATTAAATGAAAAGGAAGAAAAATCAGAAAAAAAAATTCATTATTTTGGAATATATACAGGTCATAAAGGAATAAATATATCATCTTATTTAAAAGAAAATTTAGGTAATTATATATTAAATGATAAAATAAATTTAATATTAAATCCAATAAAAACAATAAAAGATTCATTTTTATCAATAGATAGAAAAATAATATATAATGCTTTTGAAAATCAAAAAAATTTAGATGCTTATGAAAAAGGAGGATCATGCGCTCATATATTAATTAATATAAATAATAAAATATATATTGGAAATTGTGGTAATTCAAGAAGTATAATTTCATCAAAATTAGGAAAAGAAATTAATAAATTATCGATTGATCATATTCCAAATGAAGACAATGAAAAAAAAAGAATTGAATCTCATGGAGGTAAATTAATTAAAAAAAATAATATTTATTTTATTAATCCTAGTAATTTTCCTTTTAGTAGATCAATAGGTGATTTTGAATTAAAAAATAATAATAAAACTAAAGGAATTATTATTTCTGAACCAGATGTTTTTGAAATTGAAACTAATTGTGATATGGATTTTATTTTAATGGGAGGATTTGAAATATTTTTATATATGAAAAATGAAGATATATCTAAATGTATTTTTAATTCTTTTTATAAAGGAATTAAATTAAATTTAGATTATTATAATATTTTAAGTTATGTTGGTACTTCTCTTATTGAATCTGCAATTAATTATGGAGCTAAAGATAATTTATCTATTATATTGTTAATTATGAAAAATTTATATAATTTATTTATTAATAAAGATATTAAGACATTGGAAAATATTATTCAAAATTTAAATGTAAATACTGAAGATTGTAATAGTTTATATATTCCTAATAAATTTTATGGTTTTAATCTTTTTGAATTAAATAAATCTAATTCTAATCTTTTTAGTGTTATTAAAGAAAATATTACTGATAATGAAGAAAATAAAGAAAAAATAGAAAGGAAAAAAAATTCTTTCTTCAGTTGTTTATGCTTTAATTAAAATTTATTAATATTTTTATAAATAATAATGTGATAATATAATTTGGTATTTATAATGTAATTCAAATGATTTTATTATAATAAACAATTTAATATTTTGAAATATTTTGGAAAGTTAATTTACTTTGTTTTTTAATTAATTATTTTTTATTAATTTAAAAAATGTATAATTAATAATTTTGTAATAAAAAACTTTCATTATAAGATTCGATTAAAATCAAATTAGATAAAAATTTAATTTTTTGTTAACATAAATATAAAATGAATTTCATTAATTACTAATATTATAATTTATTTGATTTTCTATATAAGATAATTAATACAAAAATAAATAATAAAAAAATTATAATAGATAATATATAATTTCAATTGTCTTTTATTTTCTTTTTTTAAGAAAATTGATATCTGAAGTTAAATTATCTTCATCAAAACTATTAACAATTAAATTTCCACTTTCTTTTCTTTGAACAATAATATTTTTTCCTAAAAATAATTCATTTCTTTGAGATAATTTATTTTTATTTTTATGTTTTCTTTCTTTCTTTTCAGGATAAGATAAAATAATCATTTTTTTCTTTTTATCATATCTAAAATTAATTTCATTTAAATTAGTTTTAATTTGATTAAAATACTTTGTTAATTCATCATCAACAAAATCTTCAATGTTTTTTCCTATAACTTTTTTTTTACAAAAATTATAAAAAATAATAGATAATAAAATTAGATAACCAAAAAAACCAAAACAAATTGAAGTTAAATATAATTTTTTTCCTTTATTATATCTTGGTGAATAATATAAAATTATAAGAAAAATAATTAAAATTATAATTGAAATTAAAGGAAGAATATAAATCCATTTTTTTATCATTTGCTTTTCAAATTTAGACTTTTTTATATGTCCTAAACAAACAACTTTTTCACATTCTGTTATTATATAATCTAAATATTCTTTTGTTATAAATGGTTTTAATGCTTTTTCATCATATATATTATGATCAAAATAAAATATTTCATCTGATTGTGGAATTTTTATTTGATGTATTTTTTTTTTTTCTTCTAAATCCATCATTTTAAAAAAAAGTATTATTTATTTTTTAAAAATAATTTATTATTTAAAAAGTCAATTTAATTATTAGAAAAAGTATTTATTCAATGAAAAAAAATATAAATAAAAAAAGATATCAAAGAGTAAAACAAATACTTAAAATTTAATGAAATTAATGAAAGAGAAATATCATCAAAAAGACTTTTAACCTTATTTTAAATAATATCATATATTATTAACTATTGAATAATTTATAGAATTATAAGTAAAGAATAATAATAAAGATTAAATTAAGAATATTTAAACTTAATAATCAAAAATTATTTTATTATAATAATAATTATACATTCTATAATATAAATTCGGAAATTAGAAATGTAAATAATAAAATATTTTATAAAAAGATAAAAAGAATAATTAAGTTTAAATTATCATTGAAAAGAAAAAAAAATTTATAAGAAATACACTAAATTTATTTATTAATCAATCATATTATATTCAATTTTTAATGATAAATTAATAACAATATAAAATACCTATTTTATATATAGATAGATATATTTTTACATTTCAAAAATAATAACTATAATATTATTTTAACCCATAAAACTATTTGTTTCAGGTTTTTTTTTTAAAGAACTTAATTTTAATTTTTGACTGATTATCGATAAATATTTAAAATCTAAATTTAATTGTCCTTTCCCAATAGAGTCTATATTACAATAATTATTATTTTCAATTAGGCTTTTATTTTCAGATATATTATTATTATTATTGCTTTTTTCTTCTGTTTTTTTATCTAATTCATTCTTTTGTTTAAATTCATAAACACAAGTTTCCATTAACATTCTATTTAAAGTATTTGATTTTCTTACATTTAATTGAACATTATTTTTTTTTATATTATTATTATTTAATGATTTTTGGTTGGAATGAAGTGATGTTAAATTTTGATTTGTTGAAAAATCATTTGAATTTATTAAGGAAAATTCATCGTTATCATTATAATTAAAATTATTTTTTTGAGAATATCTTAAATATGTTTTTAAAACATTTGTTTTACCATTTGAACCTAATAATGAAATATTATTTTTTATATTTTTTTCTAATACTTTATTATTTGATTTTAAATTTTTGAATTTTATTTTTATTTTCTCAAAAACTTCTAAAGCTAACTTATAAGGTAATTTAAATATATATTCTTTAATATCTCCAAAAATAATTGTTTGTAATAAATCTTTAGCATTTTCAGAAAAATTATCATCAACAAAATGATTTAATAAAATAATTTTTAAGCAATCATAACAAGTTAAAACATTAATATTATATTTTAATAATTTAATACATAAAATTTCCATATTAACAATTTGTTCATTTTTATATTTTAAAAATTCATTATTTAATTTTTTTAATTGTTCAATTGTAATTAAATTAATTTGTCTTCCAATACTTTTAACACTAATAAAAAAGCTTGTTAAAATCATTAAATTAATATCTTTAATAATATCTTCATTTCCACAATTATATAAAATTAAATCATGAAAAATTAAAGTTTGATAAAGAAGAGATTCTTTATTTTTAAAATTTGAATTTTTACATAAATTATAAATTATATCAATGTGATTTCTTCTTATTTTTGATTCTGAATATTTTATAAAAATTTTATTTGTTGATGAACTTATATTTATTGGAAATGTTGGTTTTCCTAAATTTTTTATTATTGATGATGATAGTTGAATTTCCATTAAATAGATTTTTTATTTATTTATTAAAAATAAATAAACGATTTTTTAAAGATAATTTCTATTTGAAAAAAAAAAAATAAAAAAAAAATAATAGTGATTCATTAATGAATAAAAAAAGTTCTTGTTTTTTCAAATAATATTAAAAATATTTAATAATAATTTTAAAACCCGAAATTTTTTCAATAAAAGTTTTTTATTATATCAAGATTTAACTTGATGAAATTGTTTTATCAAAGATTTGATTTTTTAAAAATCTCTTAAAAGAATTTACTTATATCCTTTATTTCTATATCCATTTTTTTTATTATAAGATTTTCCATAATAATTATTATCATAATTATTATATCCTTCATAATTATTATTATAATCGTTATAATAATCTTTCTTATTTTTATAAGAATCATAATTATAATCATTATAATAATTATTACTATTATAATAATTATCTTTATTTTTCCCTTTTTCATAATAACTATTATTATGATTTCTTATTTTATTATTAGTATATCTACTTCTATTATTATTATTTTCATATATTTCATTATTATCAATATTAATTTCTTCATTTTCATTTATTTTATCAGAATGATTATTATTAATTTCTTTTTTAATTATTATCATTTTTGAAGGATTAATATTATTTATTTTTTTACTTTTATTTTCATTTAAAGAATTATTTAAATCAACACCATCAAATAAATGATCACAAAAGTTATTTTCTTCATATTTAAATTCAACAATTTTTTCTTTGGAAAAATATTCTTTAAATTTTAAAAAATGTTCACAAGAATCAATAGTATTATTTAATGGATCATCAATTCCTTTTTGTCTAAATTGATATATAGCATCATTAATAGTTAATTTTTGTTTAAATCCTCTTGGATCAACTAATTCAAAACTTGAAAAAAATTCATACACTTTATTTCTTGTTTCTAAATTGTCAACAGTAATATAACATATTTTATTTCTTTTCTTCATTGAATATTTTTTAACCAATTTACATATTAAAATATCATTTTTAATATGTCCTTCAAAATTCTTCTTTAATATTTCTATAAGTTTATTATCACTTAAACTTTCTGGAATATTTTTGATAACTAATCTTGAAGAAATTTCGGAAAAATCCATTGTTTTAATCATATTATCATCTTCTTTAGTTTCTTTCATTTATTTAAGAATTAATAATTATTTTTATTTTTTTCAAATTAGTTATTAATTTTCTAAAAATATATAATTAAATTTGGAGAATAATTTATAATATGTTATATTTTTATAATACACTTTAACTAATATACATAAAAAGTTATCATTTTTTATTAGTTTTATCAATAAAATATATTTCTTAATATTTATTTTTTATATCTTATTCTTTTTTTATTTGGATTGTATTCTTTTTAATATGATATTTATTTAATATATTATATTATTAATTTATTATATAATAAGTTTTAAAATTTTTTAAAAAATTTTTTTAAGTTTTTTTTAAAAAAAGAATTTTAAAAGATAAAAAAAATCACTTAAATTTAAATCTCATTTTCATTTATATTTTCAATTTCAAAATCATCAAATCCATCTTCCTCTTCATTTTCATCTTTTTTTTCATTATTATCATCATTAAGATAATTTTGATTTTGATTTTGATTTATATTATAATTATTTTCCGGAGTAATAATATCCTGATAATTATTATAATAATGATTATTATTATTATCATTGTTACTTTTTTGAACAGAGTCATTAATATTATCAATTTTTTGGTCTTCTTCAAGAGGAAAAGCATTATCATCTCTTTCTTCAATTGGAAAATTATCTTCTTCTTTTTCTTCTTCTGGAAAATTTTGTATTGAAGGATCTTGTCCATTCATAACTAAAAATATATTATTTGCAATTTTTTCACCATTATTTTCTGCTTCAGACAAAAATAATTGATTATTTTCAATTATATGATTTTTATTCATTTCTTCTATTGTATATTTTTTAATAGTGATATTCATTTTTTCTCTTGAATATATTTTTACATCTAAGGATCGAACTTCATCATTATATACGTCATCAGCATATATAAATATTAAATTTTTTTCATTTTGATCCCATCCTGAATATATTTTATTTTTAAATTGAGGTTTGTTTTTTCCTTGTTGATATTTTTTATATTTTTTCTGAATTTTTAAAACTTTATCTTCATTTTCTTTAAATTTACCATATAATGGATTTTGATTATTATTATATTGTTCAATAATATAAATTTTTTCAGAATTTGTATTTTCAATAATTTGATTAGTAACTTGCTCTAATATTTCATCATCATTATCTTGATTATTATTTTTATCATCAATGTCTTTGATATCATTTTTTTTTGATTCATTATTTTTATCATGTG
>JAEEGK010022628.1_pt1 | contig 13184 bp, 9 predicted proteins | sample 8958771 | NCBI WGS metagenome assembly JAEEGK01 (sample SAMN16246547, study PRJNA631951) | gut metagenome | biome: gut microbiome; feature: rumen; material: SC-attached | host: Bos | place: Iran: Karaj | collected 2018-10 | reverse complement strand
AATTCCCTTATCATTTTTTTTCAAGAAAAAAATAAATAAGTAAAATATCAATGATTAAGATAATAAATATAATATAATATATAAAACTATATATTTATATTGCAAAAAAAAAAAAATTAAAGAAATTATAAATGATAATAAAAATAATATATATATATTAGTTTATAATTGATATTCTTAAATGAATTTCAAATTAATCTTTTTTAACATTTAAAAAATTTAAATCATCTTGATATTTTTTTGTAATTACCAAAATAATATTCATCCAAGCATTTAAAGAATTTTCATTTTTAGTGAAAAAAACATAATTTATATTATTTGAATGAATTTCAAATCCATATTTTTTTCCATATTTTGGATTTGTACATTTTCGAATTTCACATTTATAAATATTAATTATATTTATAGGATTCGATAAGGGATTATCAAAAATTAATAACCCTAAATCACATAAAACAATAAATTTTTCGGTATATTTTGAATATTTCATAATTTCTTCATAATATAATAAATAACCAAAAAGTATAGTTTTTTCAAAATAAGGGAAAAATGGAATTAATTCAGTATCTAATATAAGTTTTTTTTTCTGTTTTTTTTCTTTATCATCATTAATTATAAATTTAGTAGATTCTATATATTCTATATTTTTATTTTGTGTTTTTTGTAAAAATACAATTAATTTTTTCCTTCTCATAACTTGTAAAATTATATCATCTTCTTTATTAAATTTCAAAATTATTAAATTTAAATTTTTAGAAGATAAAATAACTTTTGTTAAATTATCCCTATTTCTAATAGTTAAATTGGAATTTATACAATCAGTGATATAAATTTTTGTGTTACAAATTATTAAAATCATTTTTTCCATTTTTCCTTTTTTATTTACTAAAAATGAATCATCAATAAATAATTCACTTTGATTAATATTTTCGTTCTTATTCACTAAAAAATCAATAACTTTTTTTTTCATAAAAATATTATCATAATTATTATTTAAATCAAAAGATTGAAAATCATATTTACAGATTAAACTATTATTTTTTATATTTTTATTATCAGAGATAATTTTAATTTCACTATGAGCTAAATTTTTTTTAGAATTTATAATATCTTTTTTTTTATTTTCAATAATTTCTGAATTACATAATTGTTCTTCTTTAATAGTTTTCTTAACTGGAGTTACAATTATATTTTCTTCATTCAATGATTGTTTTCCTTTATTTTCATCTAATAAATTTTCTTTTTTAGTATTTTTTGAAAAATGAAAATCAGTGATTGGAATATTTTTTATTTTTGATTCAGTCTCAGATTCTCTATATCTTGAAATTCTATTAAATACATTTGAAGGTCTAAATATTTTATTTATTTCATTTTCTTTTTTAATGTCATTTAATTCAATTTTTAAATTTTCATTTTCTGTTTTTAAAATATAATAATTTGTTTTATAAACATTTAATGAACTTTCTATTGATTCATTTTTTTGTCTTAATTCATTTAAACTTGATTCTAAGCTTTTTATTTTTTGATTAAGAGTTTTATTTTCATTATATTGATGAATTGCTGAACATAAGATTTCTTCATTTGATTTATTTTCTAATTTTTTTTTTATTTCTTCATATTGTGAAAAATTTGTGGAAATACTACTGTGTAAATTCACTTCTTTCTCTTTCTCTTTCTCTTTTTCTTCTTTGTTTAATTTTATTATTAATTCATTAATATTATTATTATAATTTTTTTCTAATTCTTGGTATTTTAGTTTTGATAATTTATTGTCTTCATTTAATACTTCTATTTTCATTTGACTTTCACAACATTTATTGTTTAAATCTTGAATTAACTTTTCTTGTTGACAAATTATTTCATTTTTATTTTCAATTATATCGTTTTTTTTTTCTTTTTCTTGATTCAAAATATTAACTTCTTGAATTAATTCTTCTATTCTTTCCTTATAATCTTCATTATATAAATCTTTATTTTTTTCATCACTTAATAATATATATTCTTCTTTTAATTGTTTATATTCATTTTTAAATTTTAAAAAATATTCATTTAAAATATTTACTCTATTTTTTCTTCTTTTACTTAAAAAATCATTTTCTAAAGAAAAATAATCATTATCTTCTTGGAAATCTTTTTTTATTAATAAAGGATAAATTATAGATTCTTCTTCATCTTTAAAAATATCTTCTAAACAAATATTAAAATTATCATAAGATTCTCCATATTCATTATTTCCATTTTCAATATATATTTTTTTATATTCTTTTACATTATTATTAATTGTTTTTTCTACAATTTGATATATATTTTGATATATAATATATGTTTTATCTCTTTTCTGAAAATCACTAAAAAAAGAAATAAATTGTAATAAATCATTTAATTCTATTTGTAGACTATTATAATATAATTGAATTGTTTCTTCAATTTCTTTATGAAATAATTGTCTCTTTGATGAAATATGTAATATTTTAAAAAAAAGTAATATTTTTCTTAATTTTTCTCCATCAAAATTAAAAACTAAATCTTCAAATTCTTTTTTTTTATCAAAATTAGGTTCAATATTATCATTCACAAAAGAAACTCTAATATCTCTGCTAAAAGAATTATCATTTTGTTGAGAAATAAAATCTAAAAAACCTTTTTTAGTTTCCTCATAATTTAATTTATCACTATTTGTATATGACAATAAATGATTCCATAAAATTTCTAATTCGTCAGAATTAAATTTATTATCTTCATCAATAATATTATTTAAAAAAGATAATAAATTATCTTTATTGACATATTTTTCTTTTTTAAAAAAATTAAAAATTTTTGTTTCATATTCTTGGGTTTTTGAACTATTAAAGATACTTTCTCTATTAATATTGTCTTCAGTCATTTATTTAATTAATATAAATGATATAGGAATTTATTTTATAAAAAAAATTAAATTTGTGAAAATTATTTTGTATATAAAAATGAAAGAGAATAGTTTTCCTTCAAAAATATATAAAACTCATACAAGAATTTCAAATCATCCTTCTCATATGAGGAAAGGAAAAAGACAAAACGCAATTGGTAATCTAATTTATATATTTTTTTATAAGGAAAAAAACTAAACCCCGAATTATATAGTGTTTTAAATAGTCAAAGAATTGAAAGTAATTAAAATTTTAAATTATATTAGCAAATATAACTGAAATTAAATATGAAAATATTGTTATTGATGATACTTTTGAAATGATAAATAAAAATAAAAAACAAGCAGAATTTTTTGGCAAAAAAATAGAAGAAATTCTTATTGAAGTTTATACTAGTTATATGACAAATGAAGAAATTAAAGATAAAACATTAATTGAAAATGTAAGATAAATATAAATTTAAATCATAGTTTATAAATTTTACAAGTTCTTTACCACCTTTAATGAATTTAAGTTTATTAAATTTATTAATTGAAAAACTTCCTTATTTTGTTTTAAATTTTATGAATAAAATATTAAGAGATGAAACAAGGCAAAATTATAAACAAATGATTTTAAATGAATTTCAAAAATATGCTGAAGATTTAGATAATTATAATGTTAATGACGTAATTTTTAGTACAGTTGATAATGCTATTCTTTCAATTTTTTCTGATTTACAATTACCTTTAGATAAAAATAAATGCTTAGATGAAAATGGATTAGAAATTGCACAAAATATTCTTGAAGAACTTTTAGAAATTAAAAAATTGTTACTTGAATCATCAAAAGAAATTGAAAATATTTTTAGTCATTGTCTTAAGACAATTTTAGATAGTGAAGTCAAAGAAATTGATTTTAAATTAATTCACTTAGAATTATTTTCTGAAAAATTAGTGTCTAATAGATTTATTTCAGGTCTTTTAATTTTAATTTTAAAAAATGAGGATAAAAAATTAGATAATTTAAAAGCTCTTGCTAAAAAAGTTTGTAATTATCCATGTGGAATTAATGAAGTTAAAAAATTTAAAATACAAATAGAAAAATATTTTCAATTAAAACAAATGTTTAATAAGGAAAATAGAAAACTAAAAAAAATATTATGTATTGATGATAATATTGATTTTACTTCTTTTGAAGGAAATGATAATCAAGAAGATTTGTATATTTATAATGATATTCAACATAATAATAATAGCATTAATAGTAATAGTGATAAAAAAGAAGAAAGAGATCTTGATGAATGGGTTAATTATATTGGAGTTGATGATGAAAAAAAGAAAAGAAGAAAAAAAAAGAAAAATAAAAATAAGAAAAGAGAAGAAAAAAATGAAAATAATAATAATAATGATTATCAAAAAGGAAACGGTGATGACATGGAAATTCAAATGATTAAAAAATCTTTCATTGAAAATAGTTGTAATAAATATTCAATAAGGAAAATTAGACCCAATATAAATCAGGAATGGATTAATAACATAATCAATATTAAATCACCTCAATAAATAAATTTAAGATATTATTTTTTTTATTCCTAAACTTTTTTTTATAGAATAAATTAGTTGAATTAAATTCAATTATAAAAGAAAAAGAAAGAAAAAAATATTCAGTTAAATATAATAAAATATATTTAATATAATTTGAAAAAAAAATTAAAGAAAAAAGCATATAATAATAATATTATACATTAAATAAATACTTTTTATAATTATTTAAATGAATACTTAAATTTATATGACTATTTTTTTAAACCTTAAATTAATAAATAAATTGATTATAATTATTTATTTTTTAATGGATAGTCATTTTATAGAATGTGTTCAAAAAACACTTACATTAGATATTGAGAAAGAATGTATTTCATATTTAATATCAAAGGGATTAAGTATTGGAATTGTTTTATTTTCTTTTACATCAAAACTTCCTCAAATTTTATATATGTTAAAAGAAAAGAATATAGAAGGATTAAATGATATTTCCATTTTTTCTGATATCTTAGTATTTCTTTGTTCATGTTTATACTCTTTTCATATGCAATATCCTTTTTTGTCATATGGAGAAAGTGTAATAATTTTAATAGAAAATATAATAATATTATTTTTATTTTGGAAATATCAAGTAGATCAAGATGGAGATAGAAGAAATCTTTTATTTACAAGTTTAATTTCAGTTTTTACTTATTTTTGTTTAAAAGGAGATTTTTTCAATGAAACTATATGGTATTTAATTTATTCAAGTACTCTTCCATTAACAAGTATTAGTAGAATTACTCAATTATATTCTTCTTATAAAGCGAAATCTACTGGTCCTTTATCTGCTTTTACTTTTCTTGTTAATATGTTAGGAAATTTAGCTAGAATATTTACTTCTATAAAAGAAACTGGAGATTCAATATTAATTTTGTCTTTTGCTTATTCTTTTTTATTGAATCTTGCTGTCTTTATACAAATTATTTATTATAATAAAATTTATAAGAAAAAAGATGAAAATGTTAATATTGAAATGAAAAAGAAAGAATAAAGATATTTTTAAATAAATTTTTTATATTTTAATTTAATTTAAAAAATCTTTAATATTAATTCTTTTTTTCAATATTTAACATTATAAATAATAAATTTCTGTAATAAAAAAATGAAAAATCATTTAATGATTATGACGTTTTCAATTATTTAAATTTATTTATTTTTATATAATTGAATCATTTAAAATAATAATACATAAAAATCACATAAGAAAGAAAGTTTTCAGATTATAAGGAAATTTAATGAAAATTTTTAAAATTTAGTATTTATTTTTATTTAAAATAATTACCTCTTGAATTCCTTTAAACAAGAAATTCAAATAGTACAATGAATAATAATTAATAATTTTAATTCTTAAAATAAATATATTTCTATTGGAAATATAAACCAGTGAAAAAAAATTTGAAATTCCAAAGTAACATCTAATTTCTGAATCATTAAATCAGAAGAAAGATTTTAATTTTTACAATTACAATAATAAATATTGGCATCTATCATAATTAAGTTCCCCAATATTATCATTAACTCCAATAATATAATATATTCCTTTTCAATATTTAATTAAAATTCTTTCAATTAATTTATTAAAAACACAAATGTCAATATTTCCTCCAGACAAACAAGGTAAAATTTTTTATCTTTCAAATAAATAATAAAAGCATCTTATATTCACTTTCATTAACATTGCTCTTCAGTTATTCCATTACAATTTTTAATGGTATATCTCCAAGTTCTTTCATTTGAATTCCATCAGATAGAGTTTCAGTATTGAAAATATCATATTTTAAAATTTTCAACCTAAACATAAGGCAGTTAAGTTTGAAAACCAATAATATTAATATTATTTTTAATATTTTTAGCATGAATAGTGATTCAAGTAATTAATCCTCCTCACCCAACAGCAACAACAATAATGTCAATAAGTTAATTGTATTCTAGAATTTCTAAAGAAATATTACTTTGTCCAGAATTGACTTAATTGTTATTAAAAGCTGGAATATAAGTATAATCATTTTCTTTTTGTAATTTTATAACTTTAATAACTGTATCATCATAAATATTTCCAAGGTAAAATAACTTTTGCACCATCTTTTAAGTAACTTCAATTTTTATTTTAGTGTAATTTTAGGAATACATACAATTTGAAAGAATATTGAATTAAATCAAAATAATAAAATTAACTTTAAAAATATACCAATATTATTTTTTCCAAAAAATATTTCAATTAAACAATTCATTTTTTTAAAAATAAATTTAATTGTTTAAATACAATTTTCAAAAATGTCCATAACCTTTCAAAAAATTATAAATTTAGAGGAATACAAGATAATTTTGTCTTCTCAAAATTTGGAATCATTTTTAATTTCAATTCAATCCAATATTTCAAATGAAATTTATGAATTATTAATTAATCAAATATTTTTAAGCTCATATAATAGTTTGAAAACTAAAAATTCTATAAAAGAGACAATAGAATTTATTTCAAATTTAATTAATAATAATAATTTCGAAATAGAAAAAAATGGGGAAAAATTAAATTTATTTTCAAATTCCGAAAAAATTGAATTTTTTTTGAACAAAACAAAAAAAACAAAAAAAGAAACAAATATTGATGAATTTCATTTCTTTAGAAAAAAATCAAAAATAAAATTAGGATTATATAATACAATAAAAGCACATTCTGATTGGATAAGATATATTTCTATTTTTCCTTCAGGAAATTTAATCTCAGTATCAAATGATAAATCAATTAAAATATATGATATTTACTTCAATGTATTACAAATAATAAAAAATGCACATAATGATTATATTTTTTACTTAGATATAAAAGACGAAAATAATTTCATTACTTGTTCATTTGACAAAAATATTAAAATTTGGGTTAAAGAATTAAAAGAAAAACAATTTATATTAAAGCACAAAATAAGTAATGCTCATAATGGTTATATTTACAAAGTATTATATTATTTAAATGATAAAATTATTTCTTGTTCAAATGATGAAACAATTAAAATATGGGAAAAAAATTATAATAATGAATATCAATTAATATCATCATTAAAGCAATTTGATACTATAAGATCAATTTTAATATTAGAAGATAAAAATATTCTTGTTTCTTCAGGAGGTGATGGAACTAGATTTTGGAATATAAATAATTATGAATGTATTATATATATTAAAAATGCTTTTTGTGCTAATAATAATGCATTAAAAAGAATTAATGATGATAAATTAATTGTTGGAGGAAGAAATGATGGAGCAATGAAAATTATTTCAATTTCAGAAAAAAAAATAATTAAATCAATAGAAAATGAATTTCTATGTTGTGGAATTTGTATAATTGAAAATAAAAATATATTAATTATTGGAGGTGAAAGTAAAGATATGAAAATTTATAATATTAATACTTTTGAATATATTCAAACAATTAAAGAAGCTCATATTGATTGGATATATGGAATATCAAAAATAAATAAAGATTCTATTATTACATATGGTTGTGATGGAGTTATAAAAGTTTGGATATTATAAATAATATTTATTTATTGTATTTCTGGAATAGTGTTCAAATATAAAATTTTAAAATAAATTGAATACTTTAAACTCGAAATACTATTATGATTATATTATAACAATTAAAAAAAAAGAATGAATATTGGATAAGGAGAAAATGAATATATGTCAAATATTTAAACAAACTTTTTTTTTTCTTTTTATCAAAAAATACAATAAAATAATTGAAAATATTTTATTTAAAAAATTCGAACAAAATAAAAATTAAACTATATAAAAACATAAAAAATGAGAATTCTTTAAAATCTTAATTGAAATTAACTGACTAAAAAATTAATTTCTCCTTTAATAAAACTTAATAATTTTAATTTTTCTTCAGATTTTTCTTCTTGAAGAACTTCTTTATAATTTTTATATAATTCATCAATTTGTTCTTTTCCAATATTTTTAAAGGGAATATAATTTTTTACAAAATGATGACAAAAGATAAAGTTATCTTCCATAATTTTCATAGTTGGTTTAGAAACAAATTGAAATAATCTTAAAGTATTTTCATTAAAAATCATTTGTTTTAATAATTCAAATTCTTGTATTGTTTTAACGTATGTAATAATATCCATATAATAATTTATTTTTTTTTCTGCACTTCGAATTAATAAATTTTTCCTTTTCCATGATTTATTACACCAGAAACATAAAAAATTTCTTACAATTTGACATAAACTTAATTTAACTAAATCTTCTTGGTTTTTTTTTGAATTTGGACTTTGAATTTTAATTTCAGTTTGTTTAATTTTTCTCATTTCTGAACTTTTGAAAACTTCTTTTTCTAAATCACAAGTTTTAACAGTCTTAAATTTATTTTTTAAGATTCTTTGAGAATTTTTTGATGAATTTTTCTCTTCATATGATGTATTATTATTGCTTTCTTCGTTTTCTTCATTTTCTTCGATTTCTACGTTTTCTATTTTTGTTTCATTCTTTTCTTCATATTTTTCTATTTTATTCGGGATACTTTCACAATTTATATTGTTTAAACCTTCAAAAAATGAATTTATTTTCCGAACTTTTTTTGTACCCCTCAAATTTCCTTTATTCTCCTTTTTTTTATCATTAAAATCAACTGAATTATATTTTAAATTTCCTTTTTCATTAATTCCAACTAAATTAGAAGTAAAATCATTTTGGAAATGATGATTAAATTTTTCAATAAAGTAATTAATATCAATATTTTTATTACCTCTAAATTTTAACATTTTATGAATCAATTTTTGATCAATGATTTTTATTTCTATTAGATTTGCAACAAGAATCATAACAAAAAAAATAAAACTAATAATTCCAGATATATTAGCAGCAAATTCAGGAAGTTTTTCATAAGTTCTTTTTAATTGAAGTATTGTTGAACTACATTTAATAATGTATTCACAAATAGAATATTCATCATCATCTAATCTAGAATAAACATATCTAAAAAGATCACGGGATGAAGAATGTGTTGCTTTAATTGTTAATTTATTGCCTTCAAATATTAAATTTTCATCATTTCTAAATTCCAATTTTGAAATTCCAATTTCTGTAGTTTTAATAAAATCAACATCAATTCCTTTATAATAATAATTTAAATATGAAGGTAAAGGATTTTTCCTGTTTTCATAGTCAATTGCAGTATCCTTATAAAAAAGAGCAAATTCAATTGGAGTTCCATTTAAATAATCTGTTAATTCTTCATAATTATCAATAGAATATTGAGATAAACTTAATTTAATTGATATTGTTTTATAATAACTATCAGTATATAATCCTTCAATTGAAAAATTAGATGATGAATCAACTATAGGACAAATCATATCACCCAAATCATTTAAATAAAAATGAGTTAGTAATTCAGGAAAATCATCTTCAGTACATCTTCTTGTTTTTATTTCTTTATAAATAATATTTTCTTTACCTACTATTACTTCATTTGAAAAATATTCTACAATTGATACATTGTAATCAAAAAATTTTCTTGTCTCCTTTATTGCTGAAGTTGCTGTTTTTGAAAATTGAATTCCAAAAGCAAAATTAAAATGTATATCTGTTAAATCAATAAAAGGATCTTGTGTTATTTTAGTTGAATATATAAAACTTAAATTTTTTCTTTGAATGAAATCAAGACTCATTGTTGTTATATATAAAATAACTATTGTTGCATACAATATAGAAAATGTTCCACCAATTATTGATTTATATTCTATTTCTTCATTTACTCTAAAAGTTAAAAAAGTACCAAAGTAATCTACTTTTTTGAGTATTTCTTTTATTTTTTTTTTACAAGTTTCCATAGATTTTTAATAATATAAGATTTTTTTTCTTTTTCAATAAAATAATTTAAAAATTAAATATGTTTTTTATATTTTAATTAAACTTGATATTATGTTTTTATTAAGAAAAAATTAGGATTTTTATTCAATTTTCATCGAGTAAATTAAAATCATTTGAAAAAAGTTTATTTTGGAAAATAGATTTTCTCTTTGTTAAATAAACAATAAAAGCATTTATTATTTTAAACTGGATTATTGAAAATATTTTAAATAAAATTTAAGATTCTTTGAGTATTTAAATAATTCTCTAAAAAAATTTAAATAAAAATTTAAAACAGTTTATAAGAACAAAATAAACTTTAATTAATTTAAATTATATTTTAATTTATCGAAAATTATTTATGAAATAATTTATAGAACTTTTTTATTGCTAAAATAAAATAAAATTTAAATTAACTATGAAAGAAAAAACAAAAAATATAAAAAAGAAAATAAATAAATGGGATTATGAAAGAATATTAGAAGAAAGAGCAAAAAAAAGGTTAATAAGAAAATATGATCATCCAACATATTTCCATGATATTAAATTAATTGATGATATTATTTATAATGAAAAAACTCATTTTGTAGAAACATTTAAAGAATTTTTAATATATGAAGATATAAATGAATTTTTAATGAAATTTTATTCTAAAATTGAAATATCAAAGAAGCTTCCAAAAATTTTAACTTTTTATGAAAAATATTCGAAAATATATGCAAATTATACTGTTATTCCAGAGTCAAAATATATGTATAAAAATATAAAAAGAAAACAAAAAATGATAGATCAAATGCAAGAAACTGAGAAAGATGAATCAAATACTTCTTATCATATTATTTTTACCAATAATGCAATGAATAGTATTAATAGTATAACTAAATCTATTTATAATAATAATGATAATTCTGAATATTTGTCTACAAAAAGTAATTTAAGTTTAAATAAATTAATAGATAAATTATGTTCTGAAGAAGAAAAAATTAAAAAAGAAAATATTTTGAAAGTATCAAAAAAATTAATTAAAAATCCCAATGAAAATGATAATAAAATTGATAATAAATTTAATAAATTCTCAAATAATAATTCAAAGAAAAAAATAATTTCAGCATTATTAAGTCCTAAAACAAAAGCCAAACTTCTTGAATATAATTTAAATAATAATTTAAAAAATAATATATTGAATGAAAAGACAGAATTAAAAAATAAAATATCAGAAAATATATTTCAAAAAAATGAAAAAATCCTTTTATCAGTAAATTCAAATTCAACTCCGAAAGAATTTATATCAAAAATCCTTTCAACACCTTTAAAAAGACAAACGATTTTAAAGAAAAAAATTCCACTTCATTCTCCAACATTTCTAAATAATTCAGGTAAATTAAATATGAAACACTTAGTTTTTTCTCCTAAAAATTTTAAAAATGAAAACTTTCAAAAAATATTTCAATATAATAATATAGACAATTTAAAACACATATCTGGAAATAAATTTATATTAAATAATTTAAATCAAAAGAAAAGTAAATCGAATCCTCAATCTGATAAACCAAGAATAAATAATATAAATATAATAAATAATATTCAAAATGGAACAACACAAATTAATATTTATACTGGAAATGATTTATATAAATCTTTAAATGTTAATCAAGGAAGTTCAATTTATAACTCAAGTTCTAATTTAAAATCAGGAAAAAATTCAATAGAAAAGAATTCAAACAACAACAGTTATATAGATGGAAAGAAAAAAAATATTGGTTCTAATTTTGAATTAAATATAAGAAAGATTATTCAAAAAAATATACTTGAATTAGAATCTTCTTCTTCTGGAAGATATAATGAAAAAAAAAAATTCTTTGAAAAATTAGGAAAATATTTTTTTAATCAAAATTATGATTCAAAAAATAATTCTTTATCTAATAAAAATTCTTTAAATAGAAGTAATTTCATATCTAAAATTATAGTTAGAAAAAAAGATAATAATAAGAAAGTTACAAAACAATTAAAAAAAGAATTAAGTTGTTCTAGTTTAAAATATACAAGTTATAAAAAAAAACTACATTCAAATTTAAATAATAATAATTTAAATAAAATGTCCAAAAATTATAGTAATAGTAAATTAAAACTAAAAAAATTGCATGATATAAATTTATTTGAACCTAAAGGAAGCAAAGATCAATTAATATATTCTGAAAGAAATAAAAAAACAAATAAAATTGTGTTTTAATTATATATGTATTCAAATATAAAATACAATTATTTAAATTTTATTTAATTATTAAACATTTTATTTTTTTCGATAATTTATTTTATTTTTATTCTCAAAAAAAATTAATCAAAATATATATAAATTAAAATTAAAGAATTGATTTAGAAAATAAAAAATAATAATCTAAAATGTTAAATATAAATATAAATAATTTATTTTAAAATTTAACTTATTAATTTATTAATTTAACTAATTAATAATTAAGGAGTTAAACATTAAATAATAAAGTACAATTTTATTTATCCTAAAAAACAATTAATATAAGAAAAATAAAAGCATTCTTCAATCATTTTCATTTTCATTTAAAATAATGAAAACAAAATAAAATAAAAGATCCTTATAAAATAAAGAAAAAAACTCAGAAAAAAAAACTAAAAAAAGAATTATGGAAAATTTAATGGTAAATATAATATTTAAAAACTTAATTAAAAACTTAAGCACTTCCTGAGGCGATTTTATTAACAGCTTTAGCACCTTCAATAATAGCATGTTTAGCTAATTCTCCAGGTAATAATAATTTAACAGCAGATTGAACTTCTCTTGCACTTAAAGTATGTTTCTTATTATATCTAACTAATT
>JAEEGK010022627.1_pt1 | contig 13185 bp, 18 predicted proteins | sample 8958771 | NCBI WGS metagenome assembly JAEEGK01 (sample SAMN16246547, study PRJNA631951) | gut metagenome | biome: gut microbiome; feature: rumen; material: SC-attached | host: Bos | place: Iran: Karaj | collected 2018-10 | reverse complement strand
AAATCGCGCTCATACAGCCACACAAACGGGTCGAACCACAACAGGCAGCGCACCATCTGCACCGCCAGCCTGTCCCAACTGTGACCCTGAGCGGCGTGCAACCGTTCGTGGCACAGCACCTGCTGCAACTCGGCATCGCTCATGCCACCGCGACCCACAACAATATAGCGGAAGAAAGAGAACGAGGGTTCCTCGTCGTCGGTCACCGCCACATGAAAACGCCCCTGACGGACATACGTGTACCTGCGCAACTTGTGCCACAACACACCATAACGCACTGCCAGCAAAAGCACACTCACCGCTACCCCAGCCCAATAAATCACGCCCAACACCGTCCACACATCCAAACTACGGGCCACCGCCACATTTTCTCCAACCACTGGCTGCTGCACAACGTCCACCGGAACATACTGTCCAGGAGCAGGCAACTCCAGCAGATAGCCGCCACCCCCCACAGCCGAAGGCGCAACAACGGCAACCTGCGGATGCACCAACGGCAACAACAAACTCAACCCCAGCGTTGCCAACAGAAAGAAACGGTTCACACTCAGGCAATGCTCCCGCCGCAACAGCAAGCGGTACAGCCCCCAGAACAAAGCAGTGCCTACAACGGCAAAAAACAGATAGCGTATCATTTCTCCAACTCTTTGGTTAATGATTCAAGATCCTCGAGTGTCACCGCCTTCTTGTCGACCAGAAACGACACCATGCTGCGGAACGACGACCCGAAATAATTCTTCGCCATGCGGCCCAGCATCTGACTGGAGTACTCCTCGCGGCTGACGATGGGATAATAGCGGTTCGCCTTGTTGAAGGTCTCGTGAGCCACAAAACCCTTCTTCTCCAATATTCTTACTATCGTAAGGATGGTATTATAGGCGGGTTTGGGCTCCTCGATGGCATCTGAATCATCGTTGCTCCCATTCGGTCGCGACGATATTGCCGCCACAATCTCGTTAGCGAACCCCTGTCCAACGGTCCAAATCGCCTGCATCACTTGCTCTTCGGCCTTTGTCAATTCTTTTGTTTCCATATACTATGTATTATTATGTTTATTCAAAATATCATTCTGCCGGCTTAAGTACCACACTTCCACACTGGGCAAAACGCCCTTTCATCGGATACTCGAAACAGAACGTATCAAGATAACATTCCAGCACAGCACGAAACTGTCCATCCCATTCCTCCGACGGATTGCCACCCGCTTTGCCGGCCCATTGATAGAAAAAATAGTCAACCGTCCCGCCAGGCGCAAAATATGCCCTCCCCCAGAAACGATATGGCTCACTCCACTCCATACCCGATTTGCGCATCTCGCCCACCAGCCCCTGAAAGAAGCCGGTCCAAGCCTGCATATAACCGGCCGGAACACTGTCGCCAAAAAGCGGCAAGCCACTTGGATAGAGCTTCTCCATTGCCTCAAGGGTAATGCCCTGCTCTTTCACCTCCGTAAGCAACATCGCTTTGCCCGGCAGCTTATCCAGTTTGTGAGCGAGATTGCTCCCGCTGCCGCAAGCAGCCAAACCCAGAACCGTACAAAACAGTGCACACCACAAAAAAGTCTTATTCATAATATAAAATAATTATGTAACTATATTTTTAGTTTCATAACGACATTTTAATTCGAATATTGTACGATGATGAAAAAAAAATTCATTTTTTTCATTCAACCCAAATCGGTCGTTAGTCTTACTTTTATTTCCTTCCTCGCTTTTTCGGGTCTATTTATCCCACCATATTCCAACCTCGAAAAGGCCGAAGACACGCTTTCGCTAACCCCATGTCGACTAGCCTTTTATACTCTATGTATTTTCTATTTACTTTCTATGTACTTTCTACATTATTTCTAAGAGACAAAATAAATACAAAACGGTCATTAGAAAAGTGAAAACTCATGTGGGGACTTGGTGGGAATGTACGATACCCGAATAGGGTATTGTCGCGGAGGGACTTTTGCTTAATAGCATACCTATTTGACAGATAGGAGATTTCGAGTAGGTACAACCCAAGGACGGATTCTGGATGAACCCTCCTAATTAAGAACCAATTAGAAATAAAAAAGCCCTGCCGTGTAGCAGGGCTTTTGGGTATGCAAATGGAAACAATTACAGGACGAAGCGGATACCGAATTCGTGGATTTTCGTATCACCCGAGGTATAGGTGGGCAACAGGTTGAAATAAATCTCGGTACCGGGGGAGAAGATGAGCCAGCGGCTCTGGGTGCCGATGCTGGCATCAACACGGAACTGGTTGAGTTTGGCACCTTCGGCAGTCATTTTCGGGAAATTGAATCCAGGAGCGACACCAATATACCAGCCATGCTCGTTGTCCTTGTTGATGTGGCTAAGTTTGATGGGTACAATGATGGAACTGAAAGTTTTGGATACTTCTTTTCCGTTAAACGAAGCATGAGTCAACGGTTCGGCAAGTTGGGCACTAGAGAACAGGTGACTGTAAGTAAGGTAAGTGAAACGGTAGCCGATTCCGACGTTGAAATCCCAACGCTTGGCAATGGGGCGATGATAGTCAAAAGTCACACCAACATTGACACCGATACTATTGTAGAAACTATTCTTTGTGTAGATACGACGGTCGGTAAGGATTGAGACAGAGGGGTCGGCGGTGAAGTTAGGATGGCGGCCCCAAGCGGCATAATGCTCCTGGCGTTTGCGTTTTTTCTCGGCCTTCTTTTGCTCGGCTTTGGCCTTGTTCTCGGCCTTCACCTGCTCGCGTTTAATACGGTCCTGCTCCTTTTTGGCAGCTTTCTCGGCTTCTTTCTGCTGTTCTTTCTGCAGTTTCTGCTGCTCCTTCATACGCTCTTCCTGAGCTTTCTGGGCGGCTTTCTGCTGTTCTTTCTGAAGTGCTTCCTGTTCTTTCTGTTGCTGTTTGAGCAATTCCTGCTGTTCTTTCTGCTGCTGTTTCAGCAGTGCTTCCTGTTGTTTGGCACGCTCGATGGAGTCGTTGCTCTGGGCATAGGCGGCACCGGCAGTCAAAAACATGGCGATCAAAAGGATATAAAATTTCTTCATAGTGATTGAATTTTATGTTTCGTAGATAACGCAACTACAAACAATATATTGTTCAACAATCAAAAAATATATATACAAATATATATACAAAAAAGAAGGAGTCAAAATATGACTCCTTCCTTTTTTCTAAGTCGGGGCGAAAAGACTCGAACTTTCGATTGGGCGGGGCTATCGGCTGGATTTTTTTACATTGATTTATATTAATTTACAGGTGTCGCTTTAGCCAAAAATGCAGTTTTTTGTCATGTTACTGGCACGGTGTCAGGCATTATATTATGAACAATTAATCTTTATTATTTTGTGGTTGTTAAATGCTCTATTGTGCGGGATAGAGACTTGATTGTTTCCTGCTGGCTGGTGAGGAGCTGCAGCAGCTCGGCGGGTGCCTGGATCGACATGTCGCCATTGCTGGCGTTCGACTGTGGAGCAGAAGCCAAAGCGATGTTTTTTGCATTGTTTTTGCGTAGCATTTCGCCTTTTTCGAGCAAAAGCCAGTCGGCAGAAAGCTCCGGATATATTGTGAGAATTTCCGCAATTATATCCCCAGAAAGGGAACTTTGCAACCCTTTTCCGCTAAAAGTTGAGGGATGAACGGAAATTTTCTTGTAAAAATCACCCATTACTAAATGCTGACTTTTAGCGAACTGCAATACTCTTTGTTTAATTCTATCGGTTTTTTCCATATTTTTTCTTGTTATATTGGAAATATTCATTATTTTTGCATCATAAAACAAATACAAAACAACTACAAAAATACGACAAAAAACACACATACGGAAAAATAATACATTATGGAAGCAAAGAAAACATACGACAGGATTTTTGCACGTGGATGGTCAGCGGCGGTGAAGGAGCGGTTCGGCATCGACACCCCCAAGCTGCTGCGCATAGTCCGTAGCGGCGGCCTGGGTCTGAGCCCGGCAAACAAAGAGGTGTATACCTATCTATGGGAAAACCGGCTCGACCTGTTCCGCCCGGACTACTTAGCCACATTCGAGCAAAACGACAAAAGAAACAATTAGGAAGACTCGCCAAAGCCACTGCAGACATAAGGAATGCCTTGGAGCCCTGAGAACAGGCCGTGGATGGCAGCCGGGAAAGACCGGCAACAGGGGTGAGCGGGAGAAATAATCTCGACTGACCGTCTCCGGGAGCAAGACCCGGCACCCCTCAAAGAATCACAAACAACAAAAAGAAAGGAAGAAAAGATGAAGTATTTTATTGACAGAATCAACACCTGGGGTCCCGCCAACAAGAAATGCGCGGAGCTACATCAGGAAATGAAGCTGTATGAGAACTGCCTGGTGGCCGACGAGGTTTCGCGCGACGCTCTGATAGAGCTGGTGCGCCACACGGTGGAGACGCTGAACAATGCATACCCCCGCACCAGACAGCTAATGGTTGATGCCTGGAACAACCATGTGAGCTGCCACCCAAATCCACGCTCATCAGACAGCGACGCAGTATTCTCTTTCACACTGGCACCGGTAAAGCGGGAGTTCCGCTGTGCGGAAAGTGCGGAAAGACTGTTGCCGGAAGGAGGTGAGCAATGAAACGCCTTACCCCAATCCTGCAGGCCAACGGTTTCAGCCTCATCAGCAGCAGCACCGGCCAGCTGAGGCTGAGCCAAGGCACCGTGACGCGCACACGATGGGAGAAGACCGACGACAACGGGAAGGTTGCCACAGTGGAGATCCGGCAGGTATGCGACAGCCCAGAGTTCGGAACCCTGCAGCCGGGAACGCGCCGAGCCTGTGCCTGCATCTGCAGCGCGGCAGAGCTGCAGCAGGCACTCGACTACCACGGGATAGATATCATCATAGGCATACCACAAATGAAGAAAGGAGGTGAGCAATGAAGACACTGCACCTGACGCTGGCATACAGATGGTATGACATGATAGAGAGGAAAGAGAAGACTGAAGAGTACAGGGAGCTGAAATGGATAGGCAGAATATGCCGCTTCGGAAAGACGGCCTGCGGCATACAATGCCCCCTAAACCATGCAAGTTGCCCCACAGTGCCGACAGACTACACGCATGTAGTATTTCACCGGGGCTACAGCAAGACAATGATGCTTTGGAGTATCGACAATATCACCATCGGCAGAGGCAACCCCGACTGGGGCGCACCGGACAGGGAAGTTGTCATCATCAAATTAAAAGAACGGGAAGGAGGTGAGCAATGAAAGCCACATTGAATTTGGTCGAAAACACCATCCTGATGGACTGCACCCCTCAGGAGCTGGCCGGACTGCTCTCCCTGCTGCAGCCCCGCCCCAAACAGGGTCTCCCCTCTTCAGACCATCATCCTGATGAACCGCCTGCAGCCGCCGAGCCGGTCCAGGAACAGGATCCAGAACCGACACCCCAAGCGCCCGAACCCGCACCCGCCGACCACGACCTGGAACAGGATCCGGAACCATCCTCCCAAGAGCCCGAACCCGTCATCCCACCGGAACCCGCCGAGCGCGAGCCCCTGGGCAAAGCCATCGAACGCCTAAAGAAGAACGCAGTTCATCCGATGAAGTACCAGCCCGTCTACGCCCGCAACGACGACGGCGACACCATCTACCGCGACAGCATGTTCGAGCTGGCCCTGGCACTCAATGTCACTGTCGCAGCCGTGCGACAGGCCATCAAGAAAGGCTTCCGCTGCAAAGGCTACAAAATCAAGTTCGACGACCCCAAAACCCCATTGCTGTAGCCATGAACCGAATCCTCCACATAATTCGACAACCAATAATTCATTCATTACCATGGAAACAGCAACACAAGGCATTTACACCTACCGCACCAGGAACTACGACGGGACGTTCAACCAGTTCCACGTCCTGGTGGAGGTCATCGGCGAGACCGCCCGCAGCTACCGCATCCGGCTGCTGCAGCCCCTCTACGGCCACCAGATAGGCAAACTGATGACCGTCCGCCGCCACAATGTGCGCCTCAATCAGCAGTCCACCCCCAAACACGATCACAGCAATGCCTGGTGGAACGATTAGCAACCTTATTTATTAACCCTTAAACAATCATTCATTATGTTACACACATTCATTTTCATCGTCGGCATAGCAGCCCTGCTGCTGTTTGTCAAGGCGCTGACACGCCTGGCCGGTATCGATAAGCACCTCGACGACCTCATCGACAAGTCCGTCAGCCTCACCCTCGAGGTGCGGCAGCTCCACACCGACCTCAACCGGAGCTCCGCGCAGGCGGTAGCCTCCATGTCAGCCGCCACCATGTCCGTGGAAAACACCAAGGCGCTCCTGCAGGAATGCAAAGAGACCGTCGTGCCCCTGATGGAGGCCCAGGCACGGAGCCTCGACGACGTCCGGAACCGCTTCGCCGAATACGAGTCCATCGTGAAGGCCGCCGCTGATGGAGACAACGGCACCCTGCTGGTAGAAGACCAACCGGCCGAAACAGAAGACAAGGACCCGCTGGAAGAATCGCCCTCCCCGGTGGAGCGCGGACAGGCCGTGGCCGAAACACTCGAACAATAAAAACAACCCCGCGACATGGACGGCATCTTCATCCACACCACACCCCAGGGCGACACCTACCTCTGCGACTACCGCTCCGGCGAAGCCGTGAAAGTGAACACGCGGACGCGCCAGGACTGCAGCCTCCACCCACCCCTCGTGCTTGACGCCACCCTCACCGGCGGCCGTCCATGTCCCAAAAGTATTAACCAATCAAACACGAACATCATGAAACAGACTTATTGCAAACCCGAAGTACAGGTGTTCCACACCCGCATCGAGCATGGCTACCAGCTGTCGCACCAGGAAAGCGACGAGCGGCCATCCGTCGACACCGGCAGCATCGAAGGCATCGTCGACGGCGGCACAGTATACTTCTAAAAGCCTCGCTCATCGTGGCGGGCACGGCAGCGCGGCCAGCGACCGCCGGGGTTCGAATCCCCGCCGCCACCAAATAACAAGAAACATGCAGAAAAAAAACACCCCATGAAAGTCATATACGCCACCACCGTCAGCGAAAAGAACATCTGTGTCGACATGTCGCGCACCCGTAACAAGCGCACCCAGGTGGGCTCCACCGACTGCGTCAACTGCCCCTTCTGCCACAACAAGAAAGACTGGGAAAGCATACGCAAGGGCATCGTCATGTGCGCCAACGACGACTCGGAAATACTCACCGCCACCCAGTTCAAAGAAACCGACCCATTATCCAGGAGGAAGTAAATGTATATCGACGAAGACACCAAACAGCAAATCCTTGCCCGCGCCACCCTCGAGGCCTCACTGGACAAGTTCTGCACCCGCGCCACCGGCTACCGCGACCGCCACCGCCTCTACACCTGCCCCTTCTGCGGCAAGGAGATGGAATACCACCCCGGCAAACAGCTCGTCAAATGCTTCCACTGCGACTGGGGCACCAACAGCGCCGTCACCCTGCTCATGGACACCGAGAAGATCGACTACCCCGCCGCCCTCCAGCGCCTGGCCGACGCCTTCGGCGTGGTGATCCCGGAACAGCCGCGTCCCGAGCCCAAGCCACGCCACCGCGCCGAAGGCAAAACCTTCTGCACCCGACAGCTCGAGGAAAGCGGCCTCACCGTCAAAGACGTGCGCGCCTCCTGGCGCGCCGACGACAACACCGTCACCACCCACAGCCCCTTCACCTCAGGCACCGTCACCCGCTACGGCACCATCGCCGACTCCGGCGACGACATGATCATCCACTACCTCGACCTCGACGGCCGTCCCGTCACCTTCACCGACACCCGCAAAGGGCAGAACAACGCCGAGCGTCCCTACTTCCGCGTCCGCTGGCAGTACCCCGAAAGCCACACTCTCCCCGACGGCTCCACCTGCAAATACAAATCCCCTGCCGGCAGCGGCGTGCAGCTCTACATCCCCGAAACCCTCCGCCAGGCCTACCGCCAAGCCCGCCACCTCGACAACCTCTACTTCACCGAGGGCGAGAAGAAGGCCGAAGCCGTCAGCAAGTATGTCGGACCGGCTTTCGGCATGGCGGGCATCAACTGTCTCGCCGGGCGCGACCACCAGCTGCCCGAAAGCATCGTGCGTGTCATCGAGCAGTGCGGCGTGCAGCGCATCTATTTCATCATGGACAGCGACTACAACGACCTCTCCCGCGCCCTCACCCCCGACCGCGACGCCACCCAGCGGCCGCGCGCCTTCTTCGCCGCCGCCCGCAACTTCCGCGACTGGTTCCTCACCCTCCGCAACCGCAATATCGACGTGGAGGTCTACCTGGTGCTGGGCAACGGCTCCGCCAAGGGCGTCGACGACCAACTCGTCCTGATGAACGACAAGAACCGCTACCGTCAACTCATCGACAGCGGCACAGCCGACGCCGTAGCCGGGGGACATACCGAATATTTCGATGTCGTGAAGATATCCACCATCACCGACGCCAACCTGCAGGGCATCTGGGGACTCAACAACGTCGACGAGTTCCTCTCCAAGCACATGGAGCAGCTCAAAGGGCTCGACACCTTCCGTGCCTTCCGCAACCTGTGGCGCATCAACGAAAACGGCGAGAAGGAACTGGCGCAGAAACTCCGCGACGACGAAATCTTCTGGATCGAGCAGACGCGCACCGCTCGCGACGGCACCCAGTACACCGACTACCGCTTCGACCACGTCAACATGGTCCACCTCCTCGAGAACCGGGGCTACCACCGCTATGTCGAACCCTCCGGCGAACACTCCCTCGTCCACCTCACCGGCCAGCGCATCGAGCACGTCCTGCCCATCGACATGCGCGACGAAGTGCTCGACCTGGCACGGCAGATCTGCAACAAGGATGTCCTCAACATGATCTATCGCAACCACGCCAACTACCTCGGCCCCTCGAACATGAGCCTCGTGTCGCGCCACGACCCCGAAATGCCTGCCCCCGACCGCGAAAGCCAGATCCTCCTCTTCCGCACTAAATACTGGACCGTCACCGCCGACGGCATCGAGGAACGCGACCTCTCCTCCATCCCCTACAACTACTGGCAGCAGGACCTCAAGCCCTTCGACGCCCACCGCTGCAGCCAGCGCATGGTCAACGTCGTCCATACCGACGAGGGTTTCCAGGTGTGGCCGTCGGCTGAAGGCGCACAGTGCGACTTCCTCAAGTTCCTCATGCTCACCTCCTGGTTCGACTGGGACCGCTACATGGACGAAGACCGTGTCCTCAAACCCCAGTACGCCTCACGCCAGCTCACCGGCGAAGACTACGGCCAGCATCTACTCAGCAAAATGACCGCCATCGGCTATCTCCTCCACCACTACCACAACCCCGCCGTGGCCAAGGCCGTCATCGCCCTCGACGAGCGCATCTCCGCCGTGGGCGAAAGCCAGGGGCGTTCCGGCAAAAGCCTCATCTCCGTCGCCCTCGAGCAGATGACCGAAGTCACCACCATCCCCGCACGCGGCCTCGACCTCTCCGGCGACCGCTTCGCCCTCGAGCAGGTCACACCCAACACCCGCGTCATCACGCTCGACGACATCGATATCAATTTCGACTTCGAGCTCCTCTTCCCGGCCATCACCAGCAGCGTCGTCGTCAACGGCAAAGGCACCAAGCGATTCTCTCTCACCGGCCACGACAAGCCCAAGTTCTACATCACCACCAACCACACCATCAATGCCAACACCGGCTCGGCCAAGGACCGCATGTTCAAACTCGCCTTCTCCAACTACTTCGACGACACCTACAAGCCCGAACGCGAATTCGGCGGCCAGTTCTTCGGCGAATACTGGGAGCAGGAACAGTGGAACCTCTTCTACAATCTCATGGCCGAATGCCTGCTCCTCTATTTCGAAGCACAGCGCAACGGCTGGGGCGTCAACGGCAGCGGCCTCATCGAGGCCCCCTGCGACAACATCGAACGCCGACAGATGCGCCAGCAGATGACCGAAGGCTTCTACCGCTGGATAATGGAATACCTCAACATCGACGAGGACAACCCCTCCGACCCCACATCCACCCGCCTCGGCGAAAGCATCGAGCGTTCCGTCATGTTCGAGAACTACAAGTCAAGCGTCAACCGCCGCGAGCTCGGCTACATCACCCCTCAGAAGTTCTGGCAGCGCCTCAACCTCTTCTGCCGCTACTGGGGCTACACCCTCAACCCTCACATCCCTCGCGACGCCCACAACCGCCCCGGCCACGACAAGAGCAACGGCATCGAGCGCGTCACCATTTCCGAAAAACCATTCGAAAGCAGCCCGGCATAGAGTCACTTTTCTTTTCATTTTGCTTGTTTGTGGAGAGACCCTGGCGCATCGCCGGGGTCTTCTTCTTTGTGCAAGTGCCCATTTCTATCCTCCGCGTATCTCGCGCGTTTTTCCTCCACGTATCTCGCGTATCACGAGTATTATTATTCGTGCGATACGAGTGATACGTGGAGGCAGTGCTGTCAAGTGCTCATTTATTATTCGTGCGATACGAGTGATACGTGGAGGCAGTGCTGTCGAGTGCTCATTTATTATTCGTGCGATACGAGTGATACGTGGAGGCTGTGCTGTCAAGTGCTCATTTTTTCACGGTGCGGCAGCCTGATCGCAGCCGGAACCACCGGCCGCATCCCCGCACCCCTGCCCCCCGAGAGAGCAAAAACGGTGCTGAAGGGTGGGTAAGGGGTGGCGCGAAAAATGCAACACGCTGACATATAGTATTATATACTTTTCTTTTCTAAAAGTAAACAAAAGCGGTACTAAAAAAAGCAAAAAAAGTGTGCTTTCGTGCGCACCAAAGTTCTAATTTTTAGTGCTGACTGTCTCTCAGCGTGTTACACTGCCATTTTGTCAGCACTAAAATAGCACGAAAAAGCACGAAAGCACACAATCATTCAGAACTCACTAAAAATCAGCCAACGCCATTTTCACAGCACTAAAAGTACTAAAGTACTAAAAAATCCCCACTAATACCATACCGCCCTTGTCTCCTCCACGCATCCCTAACTCTCAATTCTCAATTCTCAACTCCCAATTCAAAAAAAATGTGTATCTTTGGAAATCAGAGACTTCAATATGTTTCGGATATGTATTGTAATTGTATCTGCTTTGTGTGGGAATTGTATTTTGATTGTAACGGAAATGTAACACCCAACAGCCAAAAAACCGCCTGCAATGTCGGTGCAAACATCCCGAAACTATTTAAAATAAGCAATATACAAAGCAGCACGACAAAAAATGAAAACCCAAAGGCCGAAAAACGGGAAAACACCCCTCCACGAATGCAAAAAAAACGCAACAGAACAAACCTCCGGGACAAAAAAATGAAAGAAATATGAAAGATAAAAACAGAACAAAGAAAGGCTTCTGGGAAGTGAAAACGGCTCAACCGCGACGATATGAGGAAATTGCCAAAAAGAAAAAATTGTGGCAGAGTTGCCCAAGCTCTCAATAGTTCCTGCTACTATTGCCATTTGTCCAGTCCACAGTACCGCAGGGTGTCGCTGGATATGGCCATCGGTCCACAATGTTTTTCTGAATGCAAAAATACAAACTTTTTTCGAAATACAAACTTTTCAATACAAAAAACATGGAAGACAACAAAAACACAACCCCCGAACAGCTGCCCCTGGTGGCAAAGACCATGCGCGTCGAGCAGTCCGACCTCGACCTCTGGAACCGCGTCAAAGAAACCCTCGAAGAGAATTTCGGCCGCAAGGTGCCCGACACCGAGGTCTTCGCCGAAGTCATGGCACGCTACTTCCTCCCTCAGAAGCAGAACCAGGCCGCCACACAGCAGCTCCAGGAACGCGACCAGAAAATTGCCGACCTCGAACAGCAGCTGGCCGACGCACAGCAGCAGCTGGAGCAGGCCCGCACCGACGCCAACACCAACGCCCAGAACGCCAACAGTCAGCAGCTCGACTACGAGAACCGCCTGCAGCAGCTGCAGCACGATATAGACAGCAAGACCCTCAAGCCCGGCGAACACGTCATCGCCTTCCGCCCGGGCTACTACGAGGTGCTGCAGCGCGTGGCCGAGCTGGAGGGCCGCCGCCGCAACCAGCCCTGGACCCCCGCCGACGTCATCGGCTTCTTCACCTACAGCCGCTTCATCCTGGGCAACCTCAACGGCGACCTCAACGCACTGCCCGACTCCGAATGCCGCAAGATCGAGCAGCAGCTGGGCATCAGCCTCACCGGCCGCAAAGCCCCCGCCAGAAAGGAGGACGCTGCACTATGAGCGACCGTTCCGCCCTCTCTCCCATCCTCTCCATGGTAAAGCCCCTTGCCAAAAAGCACGCCACGCCCGAGAACATGGCCGCACTCTTCAACGCACTCACCGCCGCCTACCCCGCCGCACCGGGCGAAAAAAACCTCCTCGTCATCAACCGCACCGACGACGGCGTCGTGATGGGCGGCGTGTGGTCCGTCGACACCGCCACCCGCACCCTCACCGGCGCATACACCCAGCAACCCCTCGACCAGCTGATTCTGGAACTGCTGGAGAAAATATGAAGAATAAGAATCTTGTAATGTAGAACCTTTCTATTATGAATAGCAAAAACAAAAACAATGAGACTGGAGAATTCGGACCGATATACTCACAATTTGAAGGCAAACCCAAAGAGGCTATAAAGTATCTCCGCAAAATGAAAAAAGGGGAATGTGTACGGGCATTCTGTCATCCTGTCATAGGATATATTGACATTGTGTGGGGCGAGGTGACGGACCCGGTAAAACACAAGGGCTATGGTTTGTCTCATATTATTGATAAACATGGCATGGAAATAAAACAATTGGGATTCGAGGTCGAGGACTTTATTACTATAATACTCCTCTACGGCAATTTGGATACATCCAAATCGGGTGAAGAATTTTTGCTGGAATCGTCAATGTTCAGGATTGTTATAGAGAAAAAGTTCAAGGGGCATCGCAAAAATTGGATCCTGACGGCTTTTGACCTTAGAAACAAAAAAGGTTGCAAGATATGAAAACTTGCAACCTCCATGCCGCTACTGACAAAATCGTTGACGCTGTCAATATTTACAAGTCTGCGCTGTATGACTTACGACGCTGCAAAAATACGAACATTTTTTGAATTACAAACATTTCAAACAAAAAAATCATGATACAAGACGATGCCTCCAGCTGGTTCGCCAGCCAGAACCAGCAGATCCAGGACTTCGAAGCCCCACCCGCCCCTGCAGCCGAGCCC
>JAEEGK010022626.1_pt1 | contig 13185 bp, 8 predicted proteins | sample 8958771 | NCBI WGS metagenome assembly JAEEGK01 (sample SAMN16246547, study PRJNA631951) | gut metagenome | biome: gut microbiome; feature: rumen; material: SC-attached | host: Bos | place: Iran: Karaj | collected 2018-10 | reverse complement strand
GTCTCTTCAGGTGCGGTTTAATTATATTGCTATCCTCTACGACATGGATGATACTGGCCGCAAGGAATCTGGGAATCGTGTAAATGAACTAATAGAGTTTGGATGTCCGAGTGTACTGAACATTGAACTGCCTCTTTGTGGCAGTAAGCAGGAGAAGGACGTTTCTGACTTCTTCCGTCTTGGTCATACAGCAAATGAATTGTCTGATTTGACAGAAGAAGCTATCATAGCCCAACTTCATAGACGTTTAAGCAGATGAGAACAGATGGTGATTTTATGAAACGGCTCAACTTGAAGCATGCTGTCAGAGTACGGGAGAAAGCAAACTTCAACGAAAATGATCGCCAACTTCTGCGAGGCTGCAATTTTGACGAGTCAGAAGCAGCCAAGTACTGTTCGAGTGTGGATTTCGAGTGTATGAGTCATGCGTTTCATGGTATTGCCATCAGGAATCTACATAATGGGCTGGAATTTTTCGATGATAATGAGTTCGTTACACCTAAGACTGTTGGTGTTTCGGGGCTCGTGGTCATTGTAAATACCCTGTCACAGCAGAAACGTTCATGCCTGTTGTTCATGGACTTCAAGGATCTTTTGGCATACCTGACTCTCAGGAAACATTATCCGTCAGATGGAATTAAGAAAATTCCGAAGAAGTCTGACTATATTGTTCTTAACGAAATCTCCAACTGGCGTTTTCTGTTTGAAAGAATTAAGGAGTATGCTAGCGTTTACTGTCTTTTACCGAACACAGAATTCAGCGGTGTCTTAATTGAGACAATCCGGTCAATCCATGAGGGGAAGATAATAGACTCCTCACTGTTTTACGCTGATTGCAAGTCACTTACGGACTATCTTCAACTCCAGAAAGGCCGTCTTTAAATATGTATTCACGTCAATATAAAAATACATATTAGCGTGAATACATTATTATATATTTATAGTAATACGTCAATACAGCAATAAGCCAATATATAAATACATCAATACATATTGAAGTATTACTCCAGTCCTTCAGTCAACAAACGTCTCAAATGGAGGTGTGTAATGCCGTTTGAATCCTGTCTGCCAAATAGTGGAGGATAGTGATTTTATCTTTTATAAAAGGCAAAAACACGAAAATGATTTTTTCATCTTTTATAAAAGACAAATTTGCACAATGGCTTTACAGGATGGCCATTATCATTTTCTATCCTTTATATATTCCTGTCCGTACTCATGCCACCATCTGGCAGAGTCGTTCAACGCGTAAACGATGCACTTAATGTTGTCTGGATAGCGGAAAGGCAGTTCGTCCCTGTTGACACCGGCAAATGCACTGATGAAGGTGAAGTCATTACGTACGAACTCGTGCAGCTTCTGCTGGCCGATGAACCAGCCAAGGATGCTGTCGAAGTGAGCTTCGTCCCTGGCCAGCTGGATGTGTACCGTCACGTGAGGCCTGGCCTGCTGATGGAGGAGCCAGTAGTCACCATGCCCCTTGACATGACGCAACTCGGCACGGAAGGCCTCGCGCTCCACATGCTTGAATTCAACACCATGCTCCAGCAGACGCGGGAACATCACATAGTCACAGCTTTCAATCTTCTTGATTTCCATAATCGTTAATCTTTAGTGAATTAAACATTCTCACTCGCATCGTTTTACCACCGCTGCCAACGATTCTGTTTAGGCCGGTTGGTGGGCAATGAAGCCACTCTTGATGCAATTCTGGTGCAAAGATAGCAATATTTTCTGTAATCTGAGAATAATCCGGCCAATTAATTCAATCAAATCATTTAAATGTAATGATTAAAGTTGATGAAATCCGAACTTCGGGACTCATGAGGATTACGTGCTTTTTAAAGGCTAAAAGCCATAAAAAAACATAAAATTGGTATAATTTGTCACATATTCTAAAAGCGAAGTATTACAAATTGAAATATTTTCATTATATTTGTGGCATAAAACCTAGAATATGGAAGATATTAATCGTATTAAACTAGTGCTTGTCGAGAAAAAGCGTACCAGCAAATGGTTGTCAGGGCAGCTAGGCGTAACACCATCAACAGTTTCAAAATGGTGTACTAATTCATCACAGCCAGATCTTAGTAACCTTTTGAAGATAGCTGAATTGTTAGAAGTTGATATTAAAGAACTTCTGGTTAGTGAGTATAAGAAGAGCTATCTCCTTCCCCGTGATGTAAACAAAGAGATTTCTCAAGGCTTGTGAAATAGAATTGAAATTCTATCCCCATATTATTTTATAACTTTGCACCCAAAATAAAGAGAAAATGACTAATAATATTTTTGGAGGACAAAGCACCAGAGCACTTTTTGCACATTATGTGTATGAAGAACTACGTAAACGAGAATTCGTATCTCTAGTAGATGTTCTGTGTATTTATTATAAAAGAGACAAAAGCTATTATGATCTTCATACGTATAGCAGCGACAAGGCATATATTCAGCTGAAGAAGGCCTTCCCCGAGGTTATAAAGGCTTTGGAGAAGGTAGACCCCGGCTGCGTAAAAGATAATGGAAAGACGGGTAAAGGGAAAGCATTTAAGTATGTGGGAAAAGACGATGATCCACTGGCTGCTGAACGGAAAGCTGTAGTTCAGAAATCAGTTGAAGATTATGTCGAGTTTTGCAAGGCGTCTTCCGGTATTATGCCTGCCAGTTGGTTCTCTTCTTTCTTCGAGAATACCCAACTACTGCTTGATACCGAAAGAGAATCGGAGGATGGCAACGGGCTTATCCGTTCTAGCTTAGAACAGAACTTGACGAATATTCAATTGTTGCCACAGTTATATAAGGCAATAACAGACCATCAGGTTCTACGATTTATTTATCAACCATTTGGATTAGATGCATTTGAGCTGACATTTCATCCTCAATTTTTGAAAGAATATAATGGTCGTTGGTTTGTTTTTGGTGATGCAAATCGTGAGCCATTTAAAGCTTATAATGTGCCACTTGACAGAATTGTCGGCGACCTCACAATTATTGATGATATCGAATACGTTTCTGCTCCCAAAGGCTTCTATCATGCGTTTTTTAAGGATATTGTAGGTGTTACTCATGAGAAAGGTGCAAAACTAGAACATATAGTAATTCGGACAAAAACTGAGTACCAACATGGTCTACTGCTCACCAAGCCATTGCATCATAGTCAGGAAGAAACATTATCGTTTGGAGAGCATAATGATGGACAGTATGGGGAGGTAACGCTGACGATAGAGCCTAATCGCGAATTACGAGGTCGAATACTTCAATATGGCGAAGGGCTAGAAATAATGAAGCCAGAAGCACTGCGTAAACAAATTAGAGGATCTCTTAGTATATTATTAGGTCAATATGAAGTATAGAAGACTATTATTCAAAATGGTTCTACCAAAAACAGAACTAATTCGAGATGAGTTTTTTTGTTTATCTGTGGAATTAAACATGTACCTTTGCTCGTAAAAGAATGATATTATAACTAAATCCAATTGAAATATGTTAGATTTATTAAAACAAGATGCTCAAGTTGGAGATTCACTGAACCTATTCCTCACTTCTGGAGATACGGTTAATGGAGTTATTATTGAAATAGGTGAAAACTATTTGCTTATGGAAGTGGATGGGGTAAAAAGGCGCTACTTCCCTCAGTTGATAGGTGGATGGGATGTTGTAAGAGAAAGTCATCAGAGAGAAATATCTCAAAGTCATAATGAACAACCTGCTTTTTTTGATGAGCAGGATAAGGAAGACTCTCACGAGGAAGATAACAATGCTATTCTCATTTCACTATTTGATAGTATATACGAGAATGAACAAATAGTTACATCCGCAAGCATAAAAACGAATGCGGTAGTAGAAAAAGTGACTCCAACAGGAGTAAGTGTAATAACAGATGGTGGGGAGATAATAATATGTCACAAGGGGTTTATGGTTGGATTTTCACGGTCCAATTGCACTCCAGGGAAGCGTTTGTTCTGTGGTACTGTAAATACTACTGGCAATCAAAAAGGAATCTGCTTCCTTTCTGTATTACAAATGTCTTTTGAGGAAATGAGAGAGAGGTTTATCCAGGCACTATCAGCAAAGTCTGGTCCCCGCAAACCTATTATTAATTCAATAATTGCTTATTTCAGGAAAAACAATAGTGGGAAATCTACAAAAAAGATTATAGCTGAATTACGTAATAGAGTGTCCTTATTAGGGATATCAAGTAAGGTCGGAAATACCCAATTAGACAAATATATATCATCAAGACAATACGAAAAGGCATTTGATTATATTGAAAAATTGGTTAGTGCATCAGAAGATGACAAACAAAAATCTGCATTATTGCTAAGGAAAGCTCAATTATATTCGTCATTAAAAGATTACCAAAATGCAATATCTGCATATCGTGAATTAATTTCATTTAACGAGCATATTAATTCGCCTTCTAAAAATCTTAGTCACCTATATACGGAATTGGCAAGACTCTTATTCCTTACAGAGGATAATGAACAAGCAGAGGGAGCAAGAAATATTGCTTTAATGTTAAATCCCCAAAATTCTATAGCAAGGAAAATAGGAGGATTATTTGCTAATAACAACAATGATAATGGGGAAACTACAGAATCTTTTGTTTCTAATGTTGTAGAGAAAGAACAAAGTTCTCAAATAGTTAAATTCATAGACAGGAGTTTGATAGATGATGATATAGAGCGCTATACGTTCACAGATTCGGAAATAGTTTCATTAAATGGCGGAGTTTCTATCGATATAGCAAATCGGCTATTAGAAAGTGCCAGTACCTCAGAGGATTATGTGCCACATATTGAGGCAGCAAAGGCCTTGAAAAGTCTGCCAATTGGAAGCTATGACATTCAAGATTATGTAGATTCAATCACTAATTATTCTATATGCAAATGTCAGTCATTGTTCACTTCATATAGAAAAGTAGTGCTTGAAAGTAATTCAATAAAAAGTATATCCTTAGATCAATTAAATAAGATTAAAGACTGTGCTATCGAATATTCTATGGAAACTATTGAGAATATTCAGGAAGAAGATAATGAGACTGCAATAAAATTATTAACAGAAAGCCTTCTGTTAGAGCTGTCCTCTTTACTTATAAAGGAAAACAGAAGCCGCGAGGATTTGTTGAAAGCATTAAGTTTAACGACTGAAGACTTTGTAGAACAATGCATCAGTCCAGAATGGCGTCATCTGGTTCCTGCTATATTTGTTAAACTTATTAGTATCTCTGTACAATGTACTAATTTATGGAATACTATTATTCAAAAATCTCCTAACTACAATCGACTCATATCTTTTGTGAATAATAATATTTCCACAAAAGAGGAAATAATAACCATAACTCCAAAAGGGAAGAAACGCGATGTTAATAGTATTGACTATATTGATAATTTCAGGAGATACATGATCGGTAAAATGAATATGTCGTATGACTATTTTGAAAAAATCAGAAATGTCGATCTTGATTTATCTTCTCTTCGCCCCATGCTAAAGAAGTGTAAAATGCTAACTAGCAAAAGTTATTGTTGGTGTCTTAATGATACAGACAAGAAAAGTTCCATAGATCTTCTTCATTTAATGACTCTACTCTCTCTCTATAAGAAAAAAAATACGGATGAGCGAAGAAATATTTTGTCTAATGCGTTATTAGAAATAGAAGAGAATCTTAGATGGAATAGCGGAATAACAGCAACATCATTAGGTCGTTTCTACTTTTATCCAATGCTATTGTCTTGGAAAGAAACACTGTTAAAGTTAAGCACGCAAGATGATTATAACAATCATTGTTTACTGTCACTAGAGTTAGATTCTCCATACTATACTCTTAACATGGATAATGGGAAAAGTATTAAGGTTGTTTTATTTAATAAAAGTAATTTAATCTCCGAAGGTTATAAATTAGCTGTTTGGGTTGGGGAAAATCGAAAAGATGGAATCGTTAAAAGCGATGATAGATACATTTTGCCTAATTCTGATGTGCCTATTAATATTTCTATTCCTCAAGAGAAATGGGGCTCCCTTAAAATATACGAACTCAATTTTGCATTTAGTTCAAGATATCAAGGGAAATGGTCAACCACAGAATTCGCGACTGCTACTATTTCAAGCAAGAGGGACATTTCTTTTAAGAAAGGTGAACAAAAATGGCATGATAGTGGTAACCCTCCAATAGAAATGTTTAAGGGACGTGATGGTATCGTCAATGAATTAAAAGAGCATTACTGTTCTTTAAACAGACGCTATTCGTATGTTTTGTATGGACTATCAAGAACAGGAAAAAGTTCTATTCTTGATTACTTGAAAAGAGCAATTGAAGGTGTTGAGATTGAGGGGGTAAAATTTCAGAAGGTAGTACTTCCACTCTATATCGACTTAGGGGCAATTTATGGACTAGTTAATAGTAGTGACAAGTTCTGGAAGCTGTTTATAAAAACTATTTATAAAGAGACAGAAACTTTTATTGAGAAATTCCAACCAGGTATCATTATTGAAAAGACAGATGATTTTAGCCAATTTATCTTGGCTTTGGAAGGTTTAAAAATTCATCCTCTATTTATGCTTGATGAATTTTCATATATGCAAGATATAATAGATGCTGGATATATTAATTCCGCCTTTTTGCAATATATGCGAACCATTTCTGCCGATAAAGATCTAGCAAGTTTCATTTTTGCAGGTACTTATGATATAAAATACTTGATACATGACCCTAAATATAATATATCTGGAGCTTTTACATATTTACGAGAACCTGACAAGCCTCTATTTGAAATATCGACTGATGCAGCAGAAGAGTTGATTAATATGATGCAAGGGAAACTTGATTTCTCACCAGCTGCGATTCGAGAAATACATCGATTAACTGGAGATGTGCCATTTTGGATTCAAAAGTTATGTTTAAATTGTGCATTTTATGGGGTTGACAATAACAAACCTGATATAGGTATTCAAGATTTGGAAGCTGTTGTCTGCAAAATGACAGGAGAGCCAAATAAAACTTCTTATGATATGTCCTCTATACCATCTTTGAATGAAGGGACTTTTAGCAAAACACAGATCTTGGATACAGACTCAGAAGAAATCAAAATAGTTCTTACAAGTATTTCTTTCCTAATGAAAGAGCTTGATTCGCAAGAAGGAGTAACTTATGAGCAGATTAAAGCATTATGGTCTGATAATAATACAGACATTTCAAATTACAACATAAAAGAGGCTTTAGATTCGCTATGTGAAAGAAAAACATTAACTTATGAAGATGTTGACAATATGCGCTTCTATAAATTCTCAATAGATTTGTTTAGACGCTGGTGGCTCCATGAGCATTTTGTGTTTGAATTACAACTTTCATCATTTAAAAAAAATAGCAAGAAATGAATACCTCCCCCTTTAGAGCTAATTATGAAATTAAAGACCCCAAATTCCTTTTTGGGAGAAAAGAAGAGTTGCAAAAACTATGCGATTTTGCAGAAGGCTTACTTCAAGTAGAAATCATTGGTCATAGAAGATTCGGAAAAACCTGTTTAGTAAAAAGTTTTATCACACAACAGAAAAAAAATGTTAATCGAAAGACTTATCCAGTATATATTGATGTGTACTCTGATAGCATAGAAGGAACAGCTAATGTCTACAGATATTTAACTTCACAAATAGTTGCAAGTCTTTTAGATGACGGCTATATTGAAGAAGAAGAAATGTCTCTTGAAGACTATACTTTTACTCCTAATAAGAATTGGAAAAAAGTATATAAACAACTTGGAACTATAGAAGACGAAATAGACCAAATAGGTATTTTTGAAGAGGCGACAGAGTCCTTGTCGCGAAAAATTGGTCAAACAATTTTATTGGTTTTTGATGAATATGAAAAAGCAGTTGATGCATTTGACAACATCAATGGACTTATGCATATACGCAGGCTGACTAATAGCTCAAATTATCTATCTTTTTGGATTGCGGGTGCATCGCCTTGGAAAAAATTCATTATAGGAAGTAGTCAAGATGTACGTGGCTCAGGCGTGTTTAATGGTATTACTTTTAATGTTGACGTGTGTCCTATAAAAAAGGAAGATTTCCATGATATGTGGAATTATGAATGTAGTTTAATTGAAGACAGCGGAAAGCGTGAACACCTAGAGTCGTTATGGGAAAAGGCATATACTTCATCAGGTGGTGTCCCCTGTTTTGCTAAGGAAATTGGAGGTTTTACATACATTGAAGACTGTTATCCTCAATATTATCGGTTAAAAAATAATTTTGCAGAATTAGTAAAGAACCTAACTAATGGAGAAATCAAATGTCTACGAACAATTTTGGTTTCACCACAAGAATATGATGTTTCAGAAAAGCCAGACTCCATTGTGACATTAGAACGATATGGTCTTATCTGTGCCGATGATAACAAGTTCTATATCGCATCTCGATTTTTTGCCGATTATATCAGAGCAGGCATTTACGAAGAACAACTTTCAAATGAAGGCAATTCCTCTATTGACACCACTGTTAGAAATATAATAAATACTTTCTATCATATCAATGATAAATGGAATAGCATTTATGGAAAATACATGTTCGATCCAACAAATGATACTCAAAGATTATATCAGGATTTGGGTACAAAATGCGATAGTCGAGAGAAAGCTCCTAATTTCGTTAACTCCATATATCTATTGTATTGGGAAGGAGCAAAAGAGAATAAGGCTGGAGAGAAAATCCCCGATCAATTTAAATGGACAATGTTTAGGAAATCCATGGATCGTATACGACATGTGTTAGGGAAAGCTCATCAACAAGACAAGTTGGCTCAAAGTGCGGGCCAAATTGACAAGGCAACTGCTTTGAAAGAAATTTGGGGAGATCCGACTGAACCTCAAAGTCCCCAAGATTGGCTTCATTTCCAAGAATGTATGCTAAATCGTTTTCTTCAAGAACTAACAAATATATATCAGAGTATTGAGAACCAACCGGCTGTGAGAACCGTCTCTATACAGCCTAGCGTTTGTGTCCCTAAGGTTGTGACAGGAACTTTTAAAAAAGGTACATTTGGAAAGCAAGACTTTGTAATACAGGATGATTGGAACTTTATGCATGAAATTCGCTCTATTAGAGACGACGAATATATTGAGGATGGCGATCACGTAGAATACAATTTGTGTTGGGAACCTAATCCGCGCGATTCGTCAAAAAAATACTATTATGCAATGGATGTTCATTATATAGGATAAGAAATGGTTCCAAACAGAACGGAACCATTCGCGAGTTGGAAATGCTTGCAACAATCAGAAATCGGTTGTAATTTTGCAGCGTGAAAACCAAAAACAAAGAAACTATGCGTACAGCAAACAACAACTTCACAGTAGAGGCACTCGTTGCCAAGTATCGTAACTTCGTAGAGAATCATGCGGCCTATGACATTGTAGGTGAAGATGATTTTGGATTGGGTAGTTATGAATATGGACTAGATGGTTGGGCAGATCATCAGCTCCTTATAAAATTATACAATGACGTTGCAGGAGAAAAAGCCGATCCAAGTATTCAGGATAGGCTTTCCAAATATGAGGAACACTTTTGGAATGACATCCTTTCCCCTGAAGAATATGCTTTTTTGATTGCAAATTTCAAGGACACAGTGGAGTTTATCTTCTCGAAGGGCATACATTATGGAAGCGAGGCAACTTCAAATACAGTACATTTGATGAAGAGTGACATCTCATTCATCAAGAAGGCCTTCAGATATGTCACTGCAAAGCCAGAGGACTGTGTTTATCTCGAAAATGACACTCTTGGAGATGGAGCAATACTCTTTCCTCAATGTGTGATTTTATGTGATGATAAAGACAGCGATGACTCTGCATTGAAGAAGATTCGCTTGTTTGCTGCAGGCATTCAATACCGGGATATCAATAGTATCGAAGATGAAACAATAGATATTATCATATCCGGTTCTGGATGGTTCCCTGGATTCCTAGTTCCATCCGAGACTCTCTATGCCGCCTTAGCGAATAGCGGGACTATGGTTATGCAGGCTCACCCTCATTTCATGGCTAGCATGGAGGAAGAGGCTGTGTCATTCAGGAAGAGACTTGTCGCCGACAAAGCGATTAAATCTATTATCAAGTACTCAGAAGGAAGTAGTATCTTCCGTTACGTCATGGTAATAGAGAAAATGGAGCATTCTGTAGTAGATGTTCAAGATCGGGTGCGTCAAGAATTTGGGAAGGTAGATTTTGAGCAGATTTCTCCTCGAATATTACTTCCAGGTTATTACTTAACGGAAAAACCGGAGGATGGAATGCCATTATCTGAACTCATTGCAAACTATGACTTCATGTATATGGAGGATGGGGTATACAAACACAAAAATCAAAGTGTATCTTTAGAGCAGCCTATAGTATTTCCTCAAAACCTTGGAATTGTTTTCAAGGATGCTGACATAAGCCTGAAAGAAATTAAGAAAGGAATAGAATATGGCGAAAATGCTGATAACCCAGCATCAAACTGTTACAATGTAGATTTTTCAAGTATCCTCCTTTATGGCGGTACAAAGAACATCTATGTTGGAATAACCCCCCAATGTCAGGTTCCATATGCGGTTCTTGACCCCATATCCTGCTTTAGGGCAAAAGAGGGAGTCGATTTACGCTATGTAGCAGCTTTGCTATTCAATCCTATTGTGGCAAAACAGATTTCTGCCATATACTTGGACTTTTACTATGGCAACATGATGGCATTAATGCCAGAGTTTTTGCATAGTATAATCGTACCTCATCATAAAGATAATGAGCGAAACAAGTATCTGGCAGACACATGTTATGATGCTCTATCTTCCTCACAAAAAGAATTCAGACAGGAGAATGAGTTTTATAAAAAGGCTGTGCGTATGCGCAAACACGCGCTGACACAATCTCTCACTTCTATTGAGGCTATGTTCTATGCTTTAAATGCATACCGCATCAAGCAGAATGGCGAACTTCATGATGAAGACAACATTTCACGTAGTCAACGGAAAACTGTTCGTGAGGCATTTGAATTCATATCTCAAGGTCTGAAGGACATGCTGCCTGCATTGGATCATATAGCATCCGTAGAATATTCTTTTGGAAAATCGGAGTGGATTGACCCAGAGAAGTTCATGGAGGAATATATTAAGAAAAACGAGAAGGGCTGGTTGAACTTCAAATCCGTAATAACTTGGGAACAAGGCCATAATCAGGCAGTTGAAGATCTTAAGGATCCCTCCACAGGAGAAGTCATCTTACGGAAGGGAGATTCTCTTAATTTATTCTTATTCCCTAAGGATGCATTAGAACGAGTATTCAAGAACATTATTTCTAATGCTAAAGCTCATGGATTTGTCGATAAGTCACGCAATGACTATCAACTTCGATTCTCATGGCATGTTGATGGTATGGCCCTGATTGTTGAGATAGACAATAATGGTTCAGCTATTCCCAACGATAGAGACACTGCATCTTTATTAGAGTATGGAGTTTCCACCAACCTTCATAATGATGGACATAATGGCATCGGGTGCAATGAAATAGATGACATCATGCAGAGATATGATGGAAAGGTTGAAATTGTATCATTGCCGGAGAAAGACTTCCCTGTAAAATATATTCTAACGTTTAACCGTTCTAACACTGTTAGATCTTTTAAAATATGATAAGGTATGAAAGCATATGATTTGATACAAGTCCTATGGGTAGAGGACGACCCTAAAGTGACAGAAACATATCCGCTAAAAGCAGAAAGCTTTGATTTGGAATTAGTCCCTTTACCATGTTGGGATGATGCAAAAGCAGCATTGGAGGGGGACTATGATCGATGGTCAGCTATCATTCTTGATGCAAAATGTAAACACCATCGTGACAGCAAGGATAGTGCCATTGTTTTTCTACGTGAGGCTCTGAAAGATATTTCTGTATTAAGCGAGAAAAATGGCCACATCATTCCCTGGTATGTCCTAACTGGTGGCGATGAGTCTGAAGTATCAGACTCTATCAATGACGAGCGTATGCAATGGGACAAAGACTGGACTGATAGTGAAAACAAAAAGTATTATTCAAAAAATGTAGATAACGAGAAACTGTTCAGGAGAATTCGCTATCATGCATACAAATCTCCTCGTATACAGATCCAGGAGATGTATCGCCATGTCTTCGAGGCTGTAGAAGAATGTGGTATCGATGACAACGGTTATAATGCCCTTGAAGATTTGCTTGTGCCAATACACTTCCCTAAAGATATAAAGGATAAGGACTATAACGACAAGTTCGAGAAAGCTCGTACCGTCTTGGAATATATCTTCCGTTCAATGTCATCACATGGTATTCTTCCTGACTGGGGTAAGCAAGTAAACCTTCAATGGTCCAGTTGCTTGTTGTCTGGTATGTCAGCTATAAGAAAAGATGAGAAAGGGAATGATGTAGTTATTATTGAATGTAAAAAACAAATTCTTCCTGCCGTACTTAAAGAAACATTGAGAGGCATGACTAGAATAATACCAGCCTTTTGCCATTCTGACAATAAGGAAGAAAAGGATGTGAAAAAAGAAGAGTTTCTAGGTAAAGTAGATGACTCAACCTTACTACTTAAGAGTTTTGCTTTTCAAATAAGCGATTTCATCCTATGGTACAGAAATTACTTAAAAGACAATAGTAATTTCGCTGAAAATGCTGATAATTGGGAAATTAAAGATTATAAAGCGGCTAAAATAAAGAAGGAAAACGGTTCCAAGAAGAACTGAACCGTTCGCAAGGCTTGTTTTCTTGCAAGCATCAAAAAGTTGCCGTATCTTTGCAGCGTCAATCTCTGAAACCACCCCAGAGTTGACGCTGCAAAACGTTAGTGGTGGGAACTTAAAATGGACAACTACTATGATGAACACATCACTCCAATCCATCGCAACGAAGGCTCTACCAGCACTCTCTGGAGAGCAAGTGACCTACAATGCTGCTAAGAACGTATTCCTGTCGCAGGGATATACCAGCGCTGCAGGGAATATGTACTACAAGGCAATTCGTCTCTCGAATAGGCTGATGGTATACTACGATCTGGGACAAGGTTACGCTTATACCTTCTTGAATGGCATCAAGCTGTTCTGCTTCGACGGACAAAAGGCAAACCTCATTGCGCAGAAATACTGGGGTGGCTGTGACTACCGCATCTTCAACGAGCAGTTCGCCAAGGAGC
>JAEEGK010022625.1_pt1 | contig 13185 bp, 8 predicted proteins | sample 8958771 | NCBI WGS metagenome assembly JAEEGK01 (sample SAMN16246547, study PRJNA631951) | gut metagenome | biome: gut microbiome; feature: rumen; material: SC-attached | host: Bos | place: Iran: Karaj | collected 2018-10 | reverse complement strand
GATTGAATATTTGTGGAAAAATCCATTCCTAGAAGCTAAAATCCTTTTAAAAGCATTCCTGAGTGTAGATGAAAATTTTAAATCTTGTTATAATTTATTGTTTTAATAATCTGAATAATAGAGCTTTTTTATATTTTTAAACAAACTATATATATTTTATTTATAAAAATTTTTTTTAATTTATTAGTATGTTTTTAATTTATTTATACAAATAAATTATTTAAAATGAATATAAATAATAACTCAGATTTAATTAAAAACAAATTATTTTAAATATAATATATAATTAAAAAAACTTTTATTTTTTTTTTCTTAATAAAAAATAGTCCAGATACTAAATAACAAAATTAAAAATTATTATAAATTTTAAATATGTCACAAACAGTTATAAACAATTTAAATAACAATGAAATATTAAGACAATTACCAAATTGTTATGTAGCAAATTGTAATTATTGTGCATCAAAAGACCAATGTGATCAATGTAAACCAGGATTTGAATTACTAAATTCAAAATGTTATAACACAAAATGTCAAATTTTTAGAAAATGTAAATTTTGTACAGAATTTGATTGTGTTCATTGTGAAAAAGGATATAAAGTATCATATGGATTTTGTGAAATAGATGAAAATTTATTTAAACTCCATATTTTATTAGGAGTAATTCTCCCAATATTTATTTTATTCATTATTATATTATCATGTATAATTTATTGTAGAAGAAAAAAAAAGAAAATATCACAAAAAGTAATAAGTGCTGATATTGTAGCTCAAAGAAAACCAACTTCAGGACAATATATAATAATTAATACTACAAATATTAATAATTCAGGAACAATTTCATTTAATGATGAAAAAACTGAATCAAATACTCCAATTGGTATTATTAATAAAATTAAAAAAAATGTTATTTCTTCTAAATTTAAAAATAACAATAGTAGTTGTAATATTAATCATTGTGTTTTATGTGAAAAATCTATTTTTTCTTTTGCAAATTGTGGTTGTGGTTTATGTAAAGAACATAGTCTACAAAAAAATCAAAAATGTCCCATTCATAATTGTTTATTAGAAGATAATATGGTTATTAAAAAGGAAATAAAGAAAAAATTAGAAAAAAAAAATTCACATAATGAAGATGACGTTAAAATATGTCCAGTTTGTAAAATTAAAAATGGAACTGTTAGTTTTAATTGTGGTTGTCCTGTTTTATTATGTACTAAATGCTTTAATGATAATGTATATGTTTTTAAATTTAATAGATGTCCTGGTTGTAATAAACCATATGATCCAAAAGCTTAAAATATGGCATCTTAATTTTTATTATGATTTATATTAAATTGTGTAAAATTTTTATATTTTTAATTCTTCTTTTGGGATATTATTTATATTTATATTATAATTTTTATATGATAATTTTTTTGTAAATAAAATTTTAAATTAGTATTTTTTTATTTTTTTAATTTATATATAATTTATTTTATAATATTGAATATTTTTTCCTCTAAAAAAGGAATTAACATTGGATTTGATAATAAAGTTACATCAATAATATTCATTGATAAAAAAATTGGTTTATTTAATTTTTGTGAAATATTTTGACTTAAGAATTTACTATAAGAATTAGGAATATCATCAATTAAATCTGATGTGGCAATTGTATCTAATGTAGGTATAGACATTACTAAATTATCAAAAGTCATATTTGAATTACCAATATATATATAATACGAATCTTTCATATTTAAAATTTGTAAAGGAATGTCATGATTTGAAAAATTAAGAATATAATTTTGATTTTTCATTCTTTTTCTTTTTTTTCAAAAAATAAAATATTATTAAAAACAAAATAAATTAAAAATTATATAAAAAAAAATGTCATCAACAATAGTAAGAAAAGCATCAATAATAGGAAAAAAACCATCAATAATTGAGAAACCAAAATCTAAAGAATTAAAAAAAAGACAATCATTAATAAATTTAAACAATAAAATATCAAAAAAAATGGAAAAAGTAAAAAGAAATATAGTACCAGATCCAGGAGATGAAAAACCAATAACAAAATGTCAAAATTGTTTAAATTTAGGAAGAAATTATCTTCAATTAACATGTCAACATTCATTATGTGGAGTATGTATATCTCGTATTTTATTAAAAAAAGATTTTAAAATGTTAATTCCTCAAAATAAAATTACAATAAAATGTCCTTTATGTAAAAATGGTACAATAGATACAACAATTGAAAAAATAAAACAATTAGTTGAAGAAGGTAAAAATTTAAGAGGGAAAATTGAAAAAAGTCCATGTACAGTTCATAAGAAAACTGGAGATGGATATTGTTTAGAATGTAAAAAATGGATTTGTAGTGAATGTAAAATTTTATTTCATAATGATTATTTTAAAGATCATCATATTGTAGAAAAAGAACCAAATCCAAAAGTTTTTTGTAAAAATCATAATGAAAATGAATGTGATATGTATTGTAGTGATTGTAAAGAATTAGTTTGTCATATTTGTACTTTAAAAGGTGAATATCATGAAAATCATAGAGTTATTACTATTGATGATTTTAAAAGAGAATCTCTTTCTCAAAAAACTAGTTTTATCAATAAAAATTATGATGATTTTCTTAAAAATTTTGATACCATTGAAAATTTTTTTAAAAATTGTAGTAAGAATTGTTATAATGAAAAAAAATCGATTATGAATGAATTAATTGATTTAGTTAATAAAATGAAAGAAAGTATTGAAAAAATGAATCAGTATAATACTTTTATGGATAATTACTTTAATATTATTAAAAATTGCTATTTTAATTTTTATTATGATTTAAAAGATAAAGAACCAACATTAAAAACATTAAATTTTATTAATTCAATAACAAAAGAAATAGGACAAATAGAATTTAAATCTGAATTTCAAGAAGAATTAGAATCAATAAAAAAAGAAATTGAATTAATTGATAAAACAAAATTTTTTTATCATGAAACAAAATTTATTCAACATCCTCTTCATTTAGAAAAAATATTTTCAGTACATGAAACTCAAATATATGCAATTCAACAATTATCAGATGGTAGATTAGCAACAGGCGGAAGTGATAATAAAGTTAATATTTGGAATTTAGAAACATTAAGAGTAGAAAAAGAATTAAATGAACATACAAAACCAATTTTTTGTATTATTCAACTTGAAAATAACCACATTGTTACTGGTTCAGGTGATAAAACAATTAAAATATGGGATTTAAATTATGAGCCAAGTAAATATGCTCATTTAATTAATAATGAAAGTAATAAAGATTTATTATCAAAGAGTTTTAATCAAAATAACATTGAAAATTCAGAAATTTCAAATCAAAATAATGAAAATGAAAGAGAAAAAAGCAAAAAAATTAATATAAATAATATAGAAGATGAAATTCCAGAAAATATAGAAGAAGACAAACCAGATGAAGAAAACAATGATACAAGATTAAAAGAAAATAAAACTAATGAAGAATTAAGTCAAAGTATGCCAAATCCAAATATTCAAAAAAATAAATTAAAAGAAATTGTAAAAAACTTAAATGATAATTCATTCCATAGTATAATAACATTAGAAGGACACACAGGAGAAATATATTCAATAATTGACATAGGAAACAATGGTATTTGTTCATGTTCTCAAGATAATACAATTAAAATATGGTCTCTTGAAAAATATAATTGTATTCAAACATTAACAGGTCATACGAATAGTGTTGGTTCAATTATACAAATATCATCTCAATTTATTCTTTCAGGAAGTTCTGATTTTAAATTACGTTTATGGGATTTAAATCAAGAAAATCCAGAAGGTATTGTTTTAAGTGGTCATACAAATGGAATTTTTTGCTTATTACTATTAAAAAATGGAAATGTTGCTTCTGGATCTTGTGATAAAACTATTAGAATATGGGATTTAAATGAAAAAAAATGTAATGTTGTTTTAAAAGGTCATAATGGTTATGTTTGGGCTTTGGTTCAAATGAAAGAAGATCATAAAATTGCAAGTGGATCTAGTGATGGGACTATTAAAATATGGGATTTAAATTATAATCAGTGTTTTGTTACTTTTAAGGCTCATAGAGGAGATGTTGCTTGTATGCATGTTTTATCTGATAAGAAAATTGCTACTGGAGGTATTGATAAAGTTATTAAAATTTGGGAAGAGTAATTTATTTATTTTTTTTTTTTGAATATTTAATTTTTCAAATTTTTATTTTGAATTATTTTAATAAAGTCTTATTTAATTATCATAAAATTACTAATAATAATGATAATAATATATTATTATATGAAATAAATCCATTTGATAATATTTTTATTATACAATTTGAAGAATTATAATATAAATGGGCTTTTTTTGTTTCTCTTTCATAATAAAATAAATCATCTAATTGACTTTGACTTAATTCATCATAACATTCAAATCTTTTTTCAGTATGACATTCATTATCATATTTTTTATTAAGTAACTTTAAATATTTTTTCCATTTCTTTCTATTAACAGTCATTGGAATAGGACAAAATGATTTGCCATCAGCTCTAAAACCACAAGTACATATTTGAGTGTAAATAACAGGTTTCATATTTTTATAAAATCCAGTAGTATAATTACATAATTCTCCAAGTGTACATTCAATAAAACCATCTTTATTAATTCTATTTTCACTAATATTAAAATAATCCAAAGTTGCACATTGTCTAGTTTCATTATTTATAATATTAGTTTCACATAAAAAAGAATTTGGATTTGAATAATTTAAAAAAGTACCATTTTCAAGTGAAAAATAAGGAACACAAGTATTATTTAAACAACCCAAATAATTTTTACAATGAAAATCATCTAAACAAAATTGACCTTCTTTTTTTTGTTCTTTACAATATAATCCATTACAAAATAAACCTTTATTACAATCAGTATGATCCACACATCTTTCATCATATGTTCTTCCTGAACAAATTCCTTGAAGACAATATCCAGTTTTATTATCTTTTCCTTTAATACATTGTGAATGAGAACTACATTCTTCACCAGGATATTTTAATGATTTTTTTTCTTTTATTTCTGATTCTATACAAGTTGAATTGTAAGTATAGTTTAATTGAGTTGTATTTATATTAAAATTACATTTATAATTTTTTTGACATATATTTTGAAGATATACTTTTATATCAGTACCATTTTTATTAAATGGATTTATTGAATATGCACAAGTTTGTGAATTTAATATTATTTCTTTTTTTGAATAATTATCACAAAAATAAATTGGACATTGAAATTGTTTATTTTTTGGATATGGTGGTGTTGAGTCATAACCAAAAACTGTTTCTAATGAGCATAAAGTATCATTTGTAATTATACTATTATTTTCAAATAAAATTAAATTTTTTTTAAGTTTCATATTTTCTTTTATAATATCCCAATTTCTTCTTAACATTTCTCTACAATAAAAACCTTTTGGTTCATCAGAATTACAATATTTTATATATTCTTCATCAAAAGTTTTTTTAATTTGTTCAAATAATTCATTCCATAAATTAGGTAAATCTAATTCTCCTTTTTTACAAATTCTTTTTGGTTGATTTGATATTGAACAAACACAATCTTTAATTATAATAGAAGTATTATGTGAAGTTGAATAACGACATTCTTCATCTTCTATATTACATTTACTTTGAATTAAACCTATATTTAAACATTTATTATTATATACTCTTCCATTTTCACATAAATATGGTGAATCATTTTCATTTAATTCAGTTCCAATTTTTAAAGAAAATAATTTTGTACATTTATTATTATAGCATTCTAAATTTCTTTTACATTCATTTGATGATGAACATTTTTCATTTTCATTTTTTAATTTTTCACATTTTTTATTATTTGAACAATAATAACCAAAATAACAATATTCTGAATTTGAACATATTTCACCTTCTTTTTTTCCCATACATATTCCATTATTACATTCATCATTTAAACAATCTTCATTTGATTCACATTCTCCTCCTGGATATGCTTTTTTATAATATTCATATTCTGAAGATTCACAACTTGAATTTTTATAAAAGTCAAATTTACATGTCTTTAAAATATTACATTTTTGTAAAGTAAAAAAATCATTATCTTTAATTGAACATAAATCATCTTCGATTATTTTACCACATTCATATTGTGGACATAGTATATCATTTATAAATTTTGATTTTATGAAAATAAGATAATTTATAAATAAAAGGAGAAACATTTAAAAATTATATTTCATAATTTAATAATTTTTTAAAAATTATAATTTTAAATTTACTATTAAAATTAAAATTAATATTTCCATTTTTTATTTTGATTATTGAATAATATCCTCCTATCTTTACTTTTTTTTAAATTATTCCCAATAAAATTTATCATAGTTTTCTTGAAATTTTTCATTATAATAATTTGAATAAGAATCCGTAAGATAAATTGAATCACAATTTGAATAATCATTAATAAATAATAAACTTTGTAAAATGAGTAGAGGTGTCTTATTTTTAATATATTTTTTAACATCTTCATCATTACTTATATAAAAAAATTGTTTATTATATAGATAACATAAACAATGGGTACATCCTACATTAAGAGCATCTTTAAATCTTTCATTAGGATTATTTTTAGACCCTGCATTATGATTATGTTTAAATTTTTTATCAATTTTTTTTTTTAATTCTTCATATGAACAATTTTTTTCAATTTCAATTGTTTTTGTAATACTTTCTAAACGTATATCAATTTTCATTTTTTTTATTAAAATATTAAATAATTTTACATAATTTTTAAATTTCCATTTTTATAAGTTTAAAATTTAAATATATAATTTAGATTATTTATAATTATTTTTAAATAATTTATTAAAAATAATGGAAAAAACCAATAATCATTTTTTTCCAAAAATAAAAAAATCAATATATGATGTTTTTTATTATTTATTTTATAAATATAATTCAGACCCATATAAGGACATAATAATAGGATTTATTGAATTCTTACAAATTCTTTCTTTTTCTATGAATGAAATTGTAAATATTATATTTAAATATATTTTTTTAGTTTTATAGTGATAATAAAAATAATTCAATGTTTTTGAAATTTATAAACATTTTTAAATTTATGAGAATTTTTTCTTTTTTAAAAAATAAACAAAATTTGTTTTTGATTGTTTTAATTTTTTCTTATTTTTTATCATTTTCATCATTTTTTATTTTTTTAAATCTTGTTAAAATTTCATATTTTAACAGAAATTTAAAGTCAAGAAATTTTCAATTATTTATTTTAAGATTTGAAATGTATTATTTAAAATCATTATTTTTCTATCCATTTTCAGGTAAATGATAATATAATAATATTATATAGAAATAAACTTAGCAATTATTTTTTGTAAAGATGGAGGTGTTTTGTTTGGGAATAAATTAAATTGTTATACTGGCAATCATATTATATTTTTTATTTTAAGTATTTTTTGTTTTTTTTTTTTATTCTTTATGTGTTTTATATTTATATCTTTTTCATTTTCAAAAAATGAAAAAACTTCATCAGCTTTAATAAAATATTGTTTTGTTGATTCAGCAAAATATTTTTTATATATAAAAACAGGATTTGCTATTTTATGTGCGATTGATATAATACATAATGTAAAAGATGTTATGATTTTTTTTTTAATATTTTCATCAATTTTTTCAGTTTATTTTAATTATATTGAATATTCATATCAATTTGAAGCTTATCATAAAGATAAAATATTTTATTATTTTTCATATATTAATTTTTTTTCTGTTATATTACTTTTAATAACATATTTAGCAAAAAATACAATAGTAGGATTTATTTATATCTTCATTATTATTGTTCTATTTTTATTTTTATATATTTTTATTAGACCAAAAAATATTATCAATTTACATCAACCAAATTATTATTTAAACGAATATTATATTTACTATCAATTAATTAATTTAATAAGATTATTACATGAAAATTTAGAAAATAGAGAAAATATATATAATATAATTAATTTTTATTCAATAATAAATAATACAAATATTGACCATGATATAATTGATAATTTATATAAAAAAAAAGCTACTGAAAATAATGAAATTCGTTTTTATTTATTAAAATACATTGAAAAAATTTTTAAAAAATCAATAAATGAAAATCAGAATTCTATTTTACTTAGAGTTCAATATGCCTATTTTTTATTTCACAATATGAATAAATTTAATAGTGGTTATTTAGAAATATATTCTTTAAATGAAGAAATGAAAAATAACCAAATTTCTTATACAATGTCTCAACAATTTTATATTTATAGAATAAAAAAAAAAATGGAAGAAAAATGTTTAGAATATAGAATTGATAAAACCCAAATTTCAATTAAATTTCAAATAAATTGTTTTATTAAATTAATAGCAGAAGTTTCTAAAATATATTATGAATTTTGGAATATATTATTAAAATCAAATATATATATAGATGTTAAAAGTTTAGATAAATATGGAAAAAAAATTAATAATATTACAAGAGATATTGAAAAAAAATATCAATCACTATCTTCAATGAAATTAAAAAATAGGTCAATTTTTATATTATATGCACATTATTTAAGAGATATATTAAATGAAGATGAAATTTCAGAAAAAATACTTTCAAAAGAATTAATATTAGGTAATTCAAATGATGAATCTATATATATAGGATATGATAATTTTGATATTAATGATATAAAACCATCATCAAACTTTCAATATTTAATTGCTTCTGCAAAATCAAATGGTTCAATAATAAAATGTTCCCCTGATTTTTGTAAAAAAATAGGGTATACTAATAATCAACTTTATGGAAAAAAAATTAATTTAATTATTCCAACTTTTTTAAGAGAAGAACATAATAAAATTTTAAATGATTATTTTTCAAATAATAAATATAAATTTAAAAATGAGGGAAATAAATCTTTACTTCAAAGTTTAATTTATTTTAAAACTAGTTTAATATATATATCCCCTTTATTTATTGAAATATTTATAATTGTTGATGAAGATTATACTCAATATATGATGGTAAAAATTGATAGTGAAAATGATATTATATATAACAAAATGTTATCTGATTATTGTCATATTTTAACAAATACTCAATTTAAAATTCAAAATTTTACTCCTAATTGTCTTGAAATATTAAATTTAAAAGGAAATTTGATTAATGTAGACTTATTAAACTATATCAAACAATTTAAAGAAATTAAATATAATTATTTAATTAATCATGAAAATAAAATTGAAGGATTATATAAAAAGATTAAAAGATATTTATTTGAAAATAATTTTTATACAAAATTCCCTGAAAAAAATATAAAATGGATTTTAAATAATAAATTATTTAAAATTTGTGTTAAAAAAATAAAAATGAATGAAAAATTAGTAGGATATACTTTTATTTTTGAAATTTCATATGATAAAGAAATAACATCAAGAGATTTATATCAACCAATAAAATGTGAAACACCAAAAGTTGTTCCTTTAAAAACATTTCAATTTATGAGAAAAGAAAAAACAATAAAAACATTAAAATCAGAAAATCTTTTAAAACCTTTTTTTATACAGAAAGAAATATTAAATTTAAATAATGATTTAATTGGAATTAATCCAAATTTTATACCTGCAAAAGAAAAAATTGTTGATTTTAATATAGAATCAAAAGAATATACATTTAATAATAAATCATCATATATTTCAAATGGTATGAATTTTGGAAAAATAATAGATTATTATCATAAATATAATAATCAAAAAGAATTAAATAAAGAAAATAAAGAAATTGAATCTTCTTCATCAAATTATGAAAATTCAAGTAGTAGTAGTTCATATTATACTTTTACATCTGAAGAAACTTCAAATTATTCTTCATCAAAAGATGAAAAAGAAATAATAAAAACAGATTTAAGTAAAATTTCAATAAATAAAATTGAAGATAATTATTATAAAGTAAAATTATCAAAAATATTTTTATTTGGTTATGATTATAAATCAAATTTAATTGTAGAAATAAAAAATTATAATAATAAATCTAAAATTCAAGAAATTTTGGAAATTGAAACAGATAAAACCAAACAAATTATAAATAAAAATAAAAGAAAAAAAGAAAATGCTTTTCATAAAAAATTTACTATAAATGTTGGTAAACTTTTAATTTCCCCTGAAATAAAAAAAATGGAAGAAAAAAAAATAAATAAAACACAAACAAATTTTTCAAATTCAATTTCAAAAGCAAGACTAAACAAAAGTATAAAAGCATTAATGGTATCAAATTCAATAAATTTTATTATTTTTTTTTTATTTCCTTTATATTTTTTTCTTAATGCTTATAATGACAAAAAATCAATTTCAAATTTACTTTCAATTTGTAGTTATTTATTTAGATTAATTGATTATTCAGGAGAAGTATTTTATTATTCTTTTCAAATTTCAATATTAAAAAATGAAAAATATGTGAATACAAATCCATCATCTTCTGATATTTTATCAATGGCAAAAGAAGTAATTTTTAAAAAATATAAGAGTATTTTAGATTTACTTAATCAACTATCAAATTATAGTGTATTATTATCAAAAAAATATCAAAAATTAAAAAGTAATTATACAGTAAATTTAGTAACTGTGACTAATCAACTTGGTTTTTATGTTCAAAAAGTACCAGTTCTTAATTTTATTGAAGAATATGCATGTTCTGTTTATATTTTTGCTAATAGAAATGATTCTAAATTATATTTACTTTCAAAAGAATTTTTTACTCTTTTAACAAATTTACAAACATTTTTTTCAGATAGTTTTGTACCATATCAACAATTATATCATGAGCAATATCATGATGATAAAAAACATACTGAAATAAAATTAGAATGTATTCTAATAATTTTTAGTATAATAGCATTTGCAAGTATTATTTTTATTTTTATTACTAATAAATATGTTATTATTGAAAAAGAAAAACATATTAAATATTTTTTTAAAATATCTCAAGAAAAATTAGAAAAAATTATTTTAAAATGTAGTAAGTTTATGAAATTAAATCTTGGTGTTTATAATAATCCAAGAGAAAATATTTCAATTCCAAAAATAAATATGCATGAATTAAATAATTGTGATGAAGATGTTTCTTTATTAAGTGAAGATAATTTATCAAAATCAAATGAAAATAATGATTCAAAAAAAGTAAATATTAATCCAAAAAAAAATATATTTAAAAATTTAAATGAAAACAAAAATTCTAATAATTCAAATATTTGTCAATATCAAAAAGAAATCATTTCTATTTTATCATTATATGTATTTCTTTTTTTTTTTATTATTAGTTTATTCATTTTAATTTATTATAAGATGGAAATTAAATTATCAATTATTTCAAATTATATTGATATATATGAAATTGTAATAAATTATAAAATGTTAATAAAAAGATATTTTATATATTTAAGAATATATGCTGTTTTTTCTTCTTCATATCAAGTAATTCCAACAATACTAGGGATAGCTAATATATTAGAAAAAGAATTACCTAATGTTTTTATAAAAAATAAAGAAATTACTGAATATTTTATTGGAAATATCACCTCATATAATATTCCAAATAATTGTCTAAAGTTATTTAATCAAACAATTGAAAATTCTATATGTTCATATTTAGATGAATATTCATCAAATTATGGAATAACATGTGAACAAATTGGAAATAATGTAGGAATATATGGTTTACATCCAGTTTCTATATATATTTTTCAATCTATGATTGAATTATTTAAAAGAATTAAAGAAGTTGTTAAATTAGGAAAAGAAAAAAATTATTCTTATACAGAATTATTTTATGGTTCTGATTATTATGTTAATTTTTATCCTGAAAATAAAAGTTTATGGGAAGAATATGAGAAACTTGACCCTTTTAATGTAATTAATGATCCATTAATGAAAAATTTAACTATTTTAATTGAATATCTTTTTAGACCTTCAGCTGAATCATTTTTAGATTATATGGATAATGATATTTATAATTTAATGGAAGATATGGGAAAAATTATAATAATATGTTTTGTTTGTTATTATATTATATTAATATTAATTTTTGGTCTTTATATTATACCAGGTATTTTCAGGAAGAATATTGAAATAAATAAAAAAAGAAAAATGCTTATTCTTATTCCAAAAGATATTCTTCCTGAAATTATAGATGAAAAAAAACATCATTAATATATTTGTAAAAATAAAAATTGTATAATATTATTAATTTATTATTATAATATATTTTTAATATACCAATTAAATCCTAATTATTATTATTAATAATATTATTTGATTGTAAATTTTGATTATTAAGAATTTCATTATTAATATCTTCAGTATTGTAAATTTTAACATCATCAGTTATTGTAATTTCATTATAATTAATTTTTTTACCCTTTAAACAATCAAACAAACTGTATTTACAAATTGGGCATTTAACATCAAAAATCCCATAAATATATTGTTTTAAACATAAATGATGAAATAAATGTTTACATGGAGTAAAACAAACTTCTTTTTCAAAATTATAATTTTCTAAACATATTGGACATTTTTCTCCAAAATCCATTAATTCTTTATTATAAATAAAACTTTTGATTTCAATATTTAATAAATAATATTTTTTTTTCTTTTCTAATAATTCTTCTTCTTTTCTTCTTTTTTCTCTTTGAAGAGATAATCTCTGTGCAACCATTCTTTCCCATCCTCTTAAAAAAGGATGTCTTTCATAACAATATTTAATAAATAAACATGACCCTACTACAACAAGTAATACTAATATAAACAAAATTAAGAAAAAAATAGCTGTATGTTTACATAAAAAACTATCATCAATTTTACAAAATATTCCCTTTTTTTCATTTGATTCTGTTTTATTTTGTTCTTCTATTATACGAAAATGAACAGTTATTATTGAATTAAATAATAAAAAATTGGTTAATAAAAAAAATTTATGCATTTTTAATTTTTGTAAAAAATTTTATAAATTAAATTAAATTAATTATTTTAAACAATTAAACTAAAAAATGTCAACTAAAAAATTAAGTAAAGTTTCAAATAAATTAAAAGGAGAAAT
>JAEEGK010022624.1_pt1 | contig 13187 bp, 12 predicted proteins | sample 8958771 | NCBI WGS metagenome assembly JAEEGK01 (sample SAMN16246547, study PRJNA631951) | gut metagenome | biome: gut microbiome; feature: rumen; material: SC-attached | host: Bos | place: Iran: Karaj | collected 2018-10 | reverse complement strand
AGGAAACGTCTTCCTCCCACGTGATGATCATGCGGGGAGCGACTGAATTATTCTCATGATCCTGTGTATTGTTAAAACCGGCGGCACGCGGCACGGAACAGGGGAGAGTGGCGGAAGCCGCACTCATGGGCATAAGCGTTGAAGACACAACGCACAAAGAGGTGAGAACACCCGAAACGGTCTTAAGCAGACGAGATCTCATGTATATCAAGTCCTTTCATTTTTAAATGAAATGATACGTAAGGCTTTCGATAACGGTGAACCTTATATTCATAATACAACTGTAGAATGCAATAAGCAAGAACAAAAATCCCTCCTTCCCAAGCCGGACACTATATCACAGTGCTTCGCCTGGAAGAAGGAGGGATATTATATTATTCTCAAACCAACTTTGCTCTGACGCGATCATCGAGCCTTGCCCGACCCGATCGACTTGTGCATCACTCAGACTTCATCGCCTCGATAGCCGAGATCTTGGTGGCGCGGAGTGCGGGGAAGAAGCCCGAAAGCACGCCGACCATCATTCCGAAGAATGCAGCAAAGAAAGGCAGCCAGAACGGGATGACCGAGAACTGCGAGCCCTCCGCGACGCCCATACTTCCGCTCATGAGTGATTCGAAGATCTGCCCGCCGTAGGTATTGAGGAGCCACGACGCGAGGTAGCTCAGCCCGATCCCGACGATACCGCCGATCAGTCCGATGATGCCCGCCTCGAAGAGGAAGAGCTTTCTGACGTCCCCGACCTTGCAGCCGAGCACCTTCATGATACCGATCTCCTTCGTGCGTTCGTATATGGACATGATCATCGTGTTCGCAATGTTTATGGCGGAAACCAGCATCGCCACTGCTCCGATCGCACCGAGCACAAGCTCCATCATCTCAGCCGTCTCCTTCATGGGCTCAATGTACTGCATGTCGCTCTGCGACTTGAGTCCGAGCTTCTCGATCTCGTCCTGGACCTCTGTTACGTAATTCATGTTGTCGACATTGAGCATGATCGTCTCGTACTTCTCGAGTGAAGCAAGCGCCTTCTTTCTGTCGGAGATCTTCAGAGTATTGGCATATTTCGTGTACCACTCCTTGTAGGTGTCGATATCTATAAAGCAGCAGTAATCGGCCTGCGAATAACCACTTTCGGAGGCCTGTATCTTGTACCTGTTGTTAAGCTTCGCCTCAAATTCCTTCTTCCTCGGGTTGACCTGGAACTGATAATCCTGCATCTTGATCGACAGCGGATCCTTGTCCATATCCACGTCCTTGGTCTTCGAGCGCCTGCCGTCCCAGTACTGGAACTGCCCGTTGATCGCCTGCGAGCCGATAAAGATGGCGTCCCTGCTGTTTTCCTTGTTCGGATATGTTCCGTCCTCGAGCGCGGGATAGCCGAAGCCTTCGTAGCAGTCCATATCCATTATCATGAACTGCGTCCAGGTTGAGTACTTCCCGGAAAAGATCTGCATGTTCCAGTTATTGATTATAGGCGTTATAGCCCTCACATGCTCTATGCCACGGAGCGACTCAAGCGTCTTCTCGTCCAGGTTCTGCTTCGTCTGTTTCCACTCGCCGTTCTCATCTTCCGACCACGAATCGGCCGAAACCTGGATGATCGTCATTCCGCCGTTCTGCATGACGGACGCCTCGAAGCTCTCATTCATTCCGATGCCGACCGAGATCATGACCACGATCGACACGGTACCGATGATCACGCCGATAACTGTCAGAAGGGTCCTTGCCTTCCGTCGCAGGAGGTTGCGCAGACCCATCTTGATTAGGTCAAATATCCTCATTATCTTCCTCGTCTGCTTCCTTCTTTGCCTTGCGTTTCTTAACCACAACGATTATGACCACTGTTCCTCCGACTACGACCACGCCGACGATGACCCAAACCCACCAGGGAATGCTTGCGAAGAATCCTTCGTCCTCGCCTTCACCCTCCATGCCGGGGAAGCCTTCGCCGAAATCCATCCCCTCGGGGAACTCGCCGCCCCAGTCGTAGTAGCCGCCCGAGACGTTGCCGAAGTTCATGTTCCAGTCGCCGCCGAAGTCGCCGCCGCCCATGGGATCTTCAACCCATGCCTGGAAATCGGACGACTTGGTCTGCTCGTCGCCGTTGCTGTCCTCGAAATGGATGGTCACCGTTCCGTGAGCCTCGCCGCCCACAAGCGGAACGATCTGGGGAGAAAGGTACTCCTGGCCGTATCCCTGAACTGCGCCGACGTAGCTCATAGCGGAGTTGTTCGCGAGAGCGAAATCACCCTCGATGGTAATATATACGTTGCCGAGCGTCGACTTGCCCATGTTGTAGAACTCGAAGCTGAGGTCCACGGGCTGGCCGACCACGATGCCCTGATATGCGTCAATGAAGATATTCTCGATCACCGGTCTGTAGTTCTCGATAACACGGATCTTGAGGGTGTTCTCCTCGCTCACGCCGCCGTGCTCCTTGTCGACCTCGGACATGTCGTCGTACTCGTACTCGAGCTTGAGGACAACCGCGTAGTCGCCCGTCACGGTGTCCGCCCTGCTCTTGAGAGGTAGCGAAAGAACGACCTCCTGCGTGGGATCGAGCTTGTCGATGTAGAAGATGTTCGTGCCCTGCGCGGGTGCGATGACTCCGTCAGCCTGTGAAAGCGTGATCTTGATGTTGCGCGCTTCCTTGCCGGTGTGCGTGTTCTTTAATGTATATGAGAAATCAAACGTCTCGCCTGCCCTGAGGATCTCGGGCTCAGTCGAGTAATCGCTCACGATGATCTTGGGGCGTCCGACGTCAATATCATCAAACTTGTGGTTCACCACGTTGAGAACGTAGATGGTGGTCGTCGACTGCTGCGCCTTGTTCGAAGCATCGAAGTAGTCGTAGCCGATCGAGAGGGAGTTGACTCCCTTGGGGATGTCCTCGCCGGCCATAAACGTCATGGTCACCTTCTTCGACTCACCGGCCTCGAGGCTGCCCTCGTCCTGGTAAGGCTCACCGGTCACAGGCTGGAAGCCCGCTGCCGAAAGGCCTGTAGCGTAGAAGTGAAGGTTCGTCACCTTCTCGGTTCCTTTGTTTTTAACATTGAAGCTGACCGTCACCCTCTCGCCCGCCTGAGGCATGTTGGGTGTCTGGGTCACACCGCTTATGAGCAAGTACGTGAGTCCGTCCACCTCGGCGATCTCGCCTGTCTTGTAGTGCTCAACGTACATGGTCATGATGTCCGACTTGTACTCGTGCTTGTCCTCATCAAGGTATGTAGCCGAGAACTCAAGCTCGTGGATACCCTTTCCGAATCCCGCTCCGACAAGGAAAGGCACCTCAACCTTGACAGTCTTGCCCACAGGGATGTCGTCAACTGCGATGTATGATGTGGTGTAGCTCTTCGTGAGTCCTTCTCCCACGCCAAAGCCCTTCTCACAAGAGAGTCTGACGTTCTTTGCAAGACGGCTTCCGTTGTTCGTGATGCGGATGATCACGCTGTCGTCGGTGGAAGGAACGAGGAGCTTATAGTTCTGCTTGGTTGCCAAGGAAAGAGAAGGGGCATCTGTCGGGGTAACGGTCGAGCCTTTGCCGATTGTTATGTAGATTGATTCTGTAATCGGATCTATCCCATTACCATACTTGTCCACGCCTGAAACCGTAAACGATGCGGTACTGTTACCTTTTGTAGCATCCGCATTTACTGTAAACGGAACTTTAAAAGTTTTTGTTTCTCCTGCCTTAAGGGAACCTACTCTGATTTTTTGCATTTCATAGTCAGGGGTCAGTTTGGAACCAAGATCTGCAACAATATAGACTTCCGAGGCATCTGCCTCTCCCTTGTTTGTTACCTTTACAGAGAATGTATTGCTGCTTGAAGGAGCAAGTTTGTTTTTGTCAAACGAGACCGCCTCGATATATAACTTTGCATCTTTTGGTTTTACAGTGTTTTTTAATACAAATGTGGCAAGCGGAACTTTATGCGATCTAAGTTTCGCGGCTCTGCTAATATTAAAACTATTCCCCTCATCAAGCATTGCTATACCATATAATGTAATCGTATGATCCCCTACAGGAAGCAAGTCCGAACAAGCCACTTTAAAATCAATTACTGCATGTGAATCATATAATATGTAGCATGGATAATTATCTTTATCCCCCGCATTTGAATCTGGATATTCATTTCGCGAACCAGACGAGTATATTCCGTTACTAGAGCTAGATATGGACAATTCGGTAGCAACAATCTTTTCATCAGACGTTTCAAGACCAAAAGAGACAAATTGGTACCTTCCTTCAGCCAATGTCGCATCAAAGCCGTCTGTAAAGAATCTAACCTGCGTTGTGTTTCCTGGTGTGGCTACAAATTCAAAAGCTGAACCTGTAGCGGGTCTAAATGCCGATCCGGAAGTCTGTATTGCAGAAGCCCCCGTTGCTCCACCCTCACTATTTCCGTTAGCTTTACTTTGTATTCGCGGCATTACAACAATAAACAGAATCGCCACCAGCATCGATACAAATGCTGTGGTCAGAATGTGCTCGATATATTTTTTCATCTTGCTCTCAGTTTGATTCATTTGTCTCTTCCTCTCTAACCTCGTTTGATTCTTCTATCCCTTTGTTCTCTTCTGTATTTGAACTGTCTTGCGGCGGGCTTTGTTCTACTGCTGTAGACAGGTCGTCACCGTTTCCTTCGGGCGGTGAGGTGCCTTCGGGGGATGACCCACAACCCCCGTCCCCCCGGACCATGTCATGTTCTACGATTTCGACTGATTCTATCTTGCCGTCGAGTATGTGTATGATCTTGTCGGCGTACTCGGAGAGTTTACGGTCGTGGGTTACCATGACGATGGTCTGGTTGTTTTTCCGGGCCATGGCTTTGATGAGATCCATGACTTCGATCGTGGTGTGCGAATCAAGGTTTCCTGTCGGCTCGTCGGCGAAGACGATGTCGGGCTTCGAAACGAAGGCTCTCGCGATTCCGACTCGCTGCTGCTGTCCGCCGGACATCTCCTTTGGCTTGTGTTGCATACGCCCGCCGAGCCCAACCTGTTTGAGGATCTTGCGTGCAAGCTTCTTGCGCTTTCCTCCGCGGACTCGCTTGAAGACGAGCGGAAGCTCGACATTCTCAAGCGCTGTCATCGACCCGATCAGGTTATAGGACTGGAAAACAAATCCGAGATTCTCCTGCCGGAACTTGCTGAGCTTGTTCTCGCTCATCTTACCGATCGATTCACCTTTGATAAGGATCTCCCCGGACGAGAGCTTCTCGATCCCCGCCATAAGGTTGAGGAGCGTCGATTTTCCGGATCCGGACGTACCGAGAAGGCAACAAAATTCTCCTTTGTCAACGGTGAAGCTCACTCCGTCGACGGCACGGATCCTTTCCTTGCCCATCTTATATATTTTTTTGGCATTTTTTACTTCAATGATAGGTTCAGACATTTGTCCCCTCGCGTAAGTTCATTTGCCCCGCTGTACCCTCAATTAGACGGTTCCTCCGAAATACCGGTTCCATTATTTCTAAATCTTTTTCACCTGTTATTCCAATCCCCAAAACAGTCAACCCGCAATGTTTTCTTGAGAACATCTTTCGACCCGGGATTCTGAACCGATCATTTTTCTTTCTTTTCAATATATTCGTCTCTCTCGTCCTCGGTCATGTCGATCGTAGGGTCACACACAAGGATATATGTTCCAACCTTACTGAAAAGCTTGGGCTGAATACTGTTAGTCTTCTCATCCGCATCGATGCCGAGCCTTGCGGCCTGCGTGCGGACATTGGAGCTGTAATACAGATATGTGTATTTTATGTCAAAATCGTCCGGAATCGTGATCCTGAGCGGCAACGGAAGCTCTGATTCATTATCGTCATCGGCGAATTCAACATTAAAGGGAATATAGTCGCCTGTGATTCCAAGCTTCTTCATAAGCTTCTTAACTTTGCTTTTTTTCATGACCGTAGCCTCGAGTACATCATCACCGAGTCTCTTCGGCACGGCGAGCGCCACCTCAAAAGTTCCGTAATCACTGTCCAGTTCAACGCTTGATGCATGATCGAAATCGGGCGCGGGTTCTTCCTCACCCTTCACGTATATATCAGTTCCGAGCTTGTCGTACGTGATTCTTATCCTGTTTTCACCCGGAAACTCGATCACCTCGGGTTTCATGGTGTAGTCCGTCACCTTAAGCTCTCGCCCGTCGTTAAAGGTAACAAAGACTTCAATGTTGTTTTTATCGGGAGCCTCACCGACGTACACACCGGGTCCCTTGTATTCGGCGCGGATATCGGTAGCTACTCTTGCCTCGATCTGAAGCTTCGTGGTGGCAGCCAATCCCCTGTAGGTTACTTTTAATTCATTTTCTCCGGGAGTTGAAAATGCCTTGGTGAGAATCTCGTATGTCGTGACTCTTTCCGTTGTAAGATCCGCATAAACAGCGATTACAGAGAGATCTTTCTTGGTAATCTCCTCACCGGTGATCGGCTTGTACGAAGCATCCCAGCTGACGCTCAGGCTTTTCATGGCCTTGGATTCGGTACCCCAGACAGAAATCTTTGTTGTCTGGCCCATAGCCATGATTGTAAGTTCCTGACTGCCCTGCTTTGTAACCACGGCAGGCGCGATATGATAATCAGTGATTACTTCCGTACTACCGTCACTGTAGCTGATCACAACATAAAGATCCTTCTCGTCGGGTCCGTTTCCTACCATGTACGTGTAACGCGACGGGGTCGCCATCACTCCGATAGCCTTCTTTCCCACTACATGGAATTCGGCCGTCAGACCTCTGTGCAACACGAGGAACTTATTGTCTCCGACCGTGGTAACCGTTTTCCCGGAAATATCGTAGGAATCTACCTTTTCGGTCGTTCCATCGTCATAATACAAAGTAACTTCGATCTTACTATCCTCAAGATAATTCCCGACAACCACCGAACTACCCGTGTAGATGGCCGTCAAATATGAAGGTTTCGGTGTGGGAGTGGGCGTGGGTGTGGGAGTGGACGAAGGTGCCGGCGTCGCTGTAGGCTTAGGCGTGGCAGTCGGCTTCGGCGTTGGCGTGGGTGTGCCCGGCGCAGAAGTGGCAGCTACAGCGCTGATACCGGATGTCAGGCTCACATTACCGCCCTTCTTCCCTATCGGAACAAGGAAGATGATGGCGATTATGAGTACCGCAACGAATAGAACTCCGCGCGTCCCTTTTGAAATGCGCTTTTTTTCTTTATGTTCTCTATTGCGGTCATCCTTATGCGTATCAGGATTCATGGGCATTGCCTCCTTCTGACAGAATACCCGTAGAAAAAGAACCGGGCTTCACCCAATAAGGGTTATCACTATATTGTATCGGCATTATCAGTAAATTAGTTTATAGCATTACCCCGATCATCGTGCAAAAAGGGGCTATTACACCCGAATGTAACAGCCCCTTATGAACGTTTTCTGACAGCGTATTATTTTTTAGACGTCTTTCCGTCCTTTGCCGCTTCCTTCTCTTTGGCTTTCGCAGCCTTCTTTGCTTCCTTTGCGGCGTTCTTTGCCGAACCGGAATCCTGACCGCTGCCAGCTTTTTCCTTAAGCCTTGCCATAAAACCTTTCTTGGCAGGAGGAGGAAGAAGTCCGCCTCTGGCACTCTTGGCTTCAACAATGTAAATACCGTTTAAGAGAACCTTTACTTCCTTCTTTTCGGGGATCAGCGCAAATGCTTTCTCGTCGCACATAAGGATCGCTATCTGCGGTCCAACTTTGGCTCTGACAACCGAAACCTTGCTGCGCCTAAAAAATTTGGGTGTCTGTTCGAGGACTATCTGCGGAAATCCCGCATCTCTCATCCTCACTCTTTTCTTTTCTATAACGAAGATCGAAACCGGCTTGGCTCCCTCACGCGCCTGACTCTCGGTTGCTTCCTGCTTTTTTTGAAGCCTCTTTCCGAGAAACGAAAGACCGATGAATATTCCTACTACTACAACGAGTATGATTAATAATGTCCACCACATAGAACTAAAACTCCTCTTTGGCGGCCGTTTTGAAAGCCGCTCGTTCCTTACTCAAACCATGCTTCTGTTTCAGGCTTGTAAATTCTCGATTTTGTATTTTATCATCCCCGGAAGTAAAAATCAACCCGAATGTTCGTGGGTGGTCCCCCGGGGACCACTCCGCAGGTTAAAACACAAGCTTTCTGTCTTCTGCGAGCATTTCTTCCACTTTGGCCTGAACGTACGGCGCGATCTGCTTATGCTCTTCGGCAAGCTTATCGGGATAAACGGGTTTACCGTAATGGATGACCACCTTGGCCTTCCTAATACCGTGATTGAGCTCGTAGATACCGTCCGAATTTGTGATCGCTACAGGAATGATCGGGCAGCCCGCCTTATCGGCGATCTTAAACGAACCTTCCTTAAAGGGAATGAGCGTGTCCGTGTGATTCCGAGTTCCTTCCGGCATGATGAACATGCTGTATCCCTCTTTGATATTGACTATCGCTTTTTTAATGATCGCAAAACTCTGGCGAACGTCACCTCTGTCAATGAACAGGCAGTTAATGTTTGCCATCCACCACGAAAGGGATGGAACTTTTTTTATCTCTTTTTTTGCGATAAATCCGACATATTTTCTGCAAGTCAGATATGCGAGTGGGATGTCCGCATAACTCTTATGGTTCCCGGTAAAAAGAACCGGTCCGTCCTTCGGGATGTTTTCCTGTCCGATGACGATCCTCTTCGTTCCGCAGAGAAACAATATTATCCTGAATGCCAGATTTACCGTTTTCTGGGAGCTGACGACCTGCGCCTTCTTACTGAACAGACCGACAAACCTCAGAATAAAGATCAGAGGCGCGGTAACTATCAGAAACAGCGTAAAAAAGCTTGCCACAAGTACACTTCGCATACTACCTGATACCTTCCACGTATTTGATGATACATTCAACCGCATTATCTATCCCGACTTTTCCCGAATTGATACACAACGCGTAATTCTCAACCTTTCCCCACTTCTCCCCCGTGTGGAAATTATGGTAATTTGACCGACGTTTATCGATCTTGAGGATATTGTCCTCAAGCTTATCAGCCGACATACCGTCGATCCTTACGGCACGCTCCGCACGGAAAGGCATGTCCGCATATACAAAGATATTAACCACATTATCAAGCTTGCGAAGGATGTAATCGGCGCATCTGCCGACGATCACGCACGGTCCCTCCGACGCAACCTTGCGGATAACGTCGGCTTGCGCGAGGTAAATCCTGTCATCAAGCGAAAGATTGTTGTAACTGATTTCCTGACCGCCGATACTCGTCATGCCACGCGCAATGGAATAAAGAAGGCTGCTGCTCGCGCGACTCTCCGCGTTCTCAAACGCAGCCTCTGCAAAGCCGCTCTCCTTGGCAGCAAGCGAGATCAATTCGTTGTCATAAAAAGGGATGCCGTAATGAGCGGCCAGCTTTCCCGCTATCTCGCGGCCACCGCTACTGTACTGCCTGCTTATGGTAATGATTTTATCCATTTATATGCACCTCCCTTTCAGATCCCCGCTTTACGCGGATTGCCGATGGTGAAATCAGGGTTATTGTACCACCTTTTAAGGAAAAAATAAACCCTGCCTCAAACATAAGGCAGGGATTTTTCCCTAATTATCGTAACTATTTCGTCAAAAACCACAGCGACGGCACCACCGTTGATCCTGCTTCCGAATTATGACGGTGTACGGTTTTATCATCTGGGTTTTTATATATTCTTCTGAATGATAGAGTAGATATCGGTGTAAATCCTCTCCAGCTTGCCAAATTCCGCAACCGAATCCCTGTCCTGCCCGGCACGGAATTTTGTAACCATGTCCGAGGCAACATCATAAAGAGCGGAAAATCCCAGATTTCCGCTGACTCCTTTAAGTGTGTGCACGCTCTTGAGAGCATTTTCATAATCCGCAACCTCAATAAAACTCCTGAGATTTTCAAAGCTCTTGTCATCAAGGAATTTGCGTATAAATTTAAGATAAAGCTCCTCTTTTCCGAGAAACCGTTCAAGTGCCGTCTGAGTATCGCATCCGTATTCTTCGAGCGCGGTAATCACGTTTTGTGCCATAATATGACTCCTCTTTGGAAGCAATTTATCAACCGCTTCTGTCTCATCACAAAAACATAACCGTTTATCGGGTGAGTCTCCGGGAACAATTTTATTAACGCTTCGAGGGGATGCCTTTATCACGATATACCGGTATGACCCGGAAGCGTTTTCTTCCCTTTTTAGATAGTATATGTCATAATTTGTAATTTAGCAAGCGAATTTTACTGTTCGTATGATAAATTCACAAAATTTTGTTTTTGTGAGTGAAGCGTCGCATATAATTAAAAAAAAGAAACGACAGGTCGTTTGACCTGTCGCCTGATGATGCGGAGTAAGAGACTTGAATTTTTTCTTTAAAATTCCAGTAAGAAAGGGGTTCTGACACCGTCTGTTTTTGGGAACCCCGGGAGGGAACCCCTAGTTTAAAAACTATATCTCGATATCAAATGAGGACTCTTTCTTTTCCTTCATCCGTTCCTCTTCTCTTATTTCTCTTACCAGCGCGTCCTGCGGCGTCTCCCCTGCTTCGATCTTTCCTCCGGGGAATTCCCATCCGCCTTTAAGATCACCATAACCTCTTGCCGTAGCGAAAATCTTATCTTTATCGCGTATCACTGCGGCAACAACACGTAATGTCTTCATTGCCCGATCCTTCTTCTTTTATATCTCTTGCACCTGCTCGTTTCTTCAAATGAAGCCTGCTTTGTTCTTATCTCCATGCTCAATATTACTTTTGCTCGTCCCGAAGATATTTATACTTTAATTCCTTAATGAAAGGATATATCTTATCAATACTCTCATTGATTATTTTAACCGGATCAAGTATTTTTTCACAATAATCCTTGAAGTAGGCATATATAGCCATTTCCGACATATTATCTTTAGCGATCACATCATACAATTTGTTTTGAGCCCGCATTTCATTTTTATGGTATTCAATAACATCATCCCAGGTTAATGAAGGATGCTCATTTTTTATTTCACACAAACGCTCGACTCTTGCCAGAATGCTGTCTTTTGCACCACGATGTTCGTTATCTCCAACGAATACCTGGTCAACATCATAAAATTCCTCTGCCTTGGATTTTACTGCCTCCAGTTGATCGTCCGAAACATTGATAAATTCGCGGAAAGCATTTATATAACGCTCGAAACCGTAAGACAGCGAAAATTCCGTCTCATCGGCTAGCAGCTGCTTGTATATCCTTTCTATAGCTTTCTTTTCAACAGCATATTCCTTTATCAAAGAATCTATACTCTCGAGATAATACTGATGTTTATCGAAATCCCGCATATTTACCTCTAATTCTCTTAATGTTTTTTCTAAGTTTTCCTTTGCCTCGTCAACTTTGCTCTGCGCGATCTCTTTGATGATGTCTTCTTCGATCTTTTTCAGTTTTTCTACCCGTTTCTTTTCCTTCCGGTCACGTTTGATCTCAATGACCGTAATGAGAATACCAATGGCTGCAATGATCGTCTGCATAATTGCGCTTATCAAGCTAATCGTGTTTTCCATGATTTGTTCTCCTTTTTTGTTTTATGTATTTTTTATCAGCGATACAACTGTCTCCAAATGCTCTGTTCCCGGGAACAAGTCGATCGGAACAGCTTTTATCACCTTAAAGCCGCCTTTAATAAACAGTTTAAGGTCCCTTATGAGTGTTTCCGGATTACACGAAACATATACAACACGTTTTACTCTCGAGTGAACGCCTGCATCAATAAATGCAGGCGTACTGCCCGATCTCGGCGGATCCATAACAACAACGTCAAACGTATCCTCATCGTTAAGACCCGTCAGATATTTCGTTGCATCCGCGCAGACTACTCTGTAATTTTTTATCTTATTAAGCTTCTTATTGAAGATCGCGTCTTTTACAGCAGACTCGTTAAGTTCAACGCCCGTTACGCTTTCAGCCTGCTGCTCCGCCACCGATATAGGCAGAGTTCCTTTCGATATCAAGATGCATATCATCCTGTTCCGTCCCGCGCCTGATAGTATCTTTCTGGAATTTGCGACCGCAAATTATATTCTTTCGAGTCAAACAAGTAAACCAAGAGCTATTGTCTCTTCCGTCATGGCTGCCCACCATTATCATCGGAGCTACTGCCGGTCGTGTCAGAGAGTTCCGCCTCAATTTCTTCAATCGAAGGAAGGGATGACTTATAGTCTTCCGGCAGGAAGGTGTTGATATCATATGCGGAGATACCCATGGGCTGACTACTTGCTTCCAGAGCGTACTGTGCCTTTACATTATCCTTGGACTTGCAGATGATCAGCCCCAGAGTTGGACCATCATTTTCGCCCTTCAGATGATGATTTACTGTTACCATATATGTCCCCAGCTGTCCCATATCACGAGGCTTAAACTCTTCGACCTTCACTTCTACGACAACATAACAGTGCAGCTTAATATTGTAAAAGAGCATGTCAACATATTCCTCAGTATCACCGATCTGCAACCTTACCTCTCTGCCAACGAATGCAAATCCGTTTCCAAGCTCCAATAGGAATTTCCCGATATTATCCATCAGGGCATCTTTCAGCTCTTTCTCATCGAATCTTTCACGGATCGTAAGAAAGTCAAAATTGTAGGGGTCTTTCGTAATAGCCTGTGCCAGATCGCTCTGGTCTTCCGGTAGTGTCAGTGAGAAATTCGATACAGCCTTGCCCTGCCGCTCAAATAAATCCGTATCAAGGAAATTCAGAAGAACCGCCCTCGACCAATTGTTTTCAAGTGTCTTCTTAACATAGAATATAGCCTTTTGTGGATTACCTTTACACTTATCTAAGATTGCTTTATTATGTCCCCACGGAATAGAAAAGACGTATTTATACTCAAAATCGTCCCCCACTTGGGGATGATTTTGGTCAGTTGCACAATCGTCCCCAACCTGAGGACGATTTTCAGACATTTCATACACATTTATGACACACCAACCTCAAAAAACGACCCATTTACACACCATTTACACACTCAAAACATAATAAAACATAGTAAAACATTACAAAACAAAAAACAGCGGAAAGCCTTGATTTTTCAATGCTTTCCGCTGTTTATGCGGAGTAAGAGACTTGAACTCTCACGTCTGTTGACACATGATCCTTAGTCATGCCTGTCTGCCAAGTCCAGCAACTCCGCAGCTCTTGTAATATCGCTCCGGGAAAA
>JAEEGK010022623.1_pt1 | contig 13187 bp, 10 predicted proteins | sample 8958771 | NCBI WGS metagenome assembly JAEEGK01 (sample SAMN16246547, study PRJNA631951) | gut metagenome | biome: gut microbiome; feature: rumen; material: SC-attached | host: Bos | place: Iran: Karaj | collected 2018-10 | reverse complement strand
GCATATAGTTATGACACCGACGAAAGCATTTATTACGCAACCAAAGCGTATATGACGGGGCGCAAACTTGACGATGCAAGGCGGATGGCATATTCCGCAGTATTCCTGACAATGTGCTATAATGAGAAAGGCATCCCCGACAGCACAAAACGATATATGGCGGTATGCCTCAATTATCTAAACGACTATGATGATTTGACAAAATCAATCGTCTGTCAAGTGTTAGGGGACGTACTATCCAAATCCGACGACTTAATGGCGGAGCATTATTATAAGGTATCACTATCTATTAGGACCAACGAAGATGCTTACAAAGGGCTTACGCGGCTCTACCTGAAACAAAACAAGATGTCCCAGTCCGACACTTGTTTTCAAAAGGCTTTGCGACCAAAAGCATATGAAACAAACATCGAACTAATGAGCGTCTACGCCAACAAATTGCAAAGCGTGGGAGATATGGCAAAAGCCGTTGAAATCCTAAATCTAATATCCGCTACAAAGGATTCTCTTTATATAGAAACGAAGGATGGACTCAACACCCGTATAAACATTCTAACCGATGACATTCAGCGAACCAAAGACGTAATACAATTTTTAGACTACAAAATATTTATTTACCAAATATTACTAATTTTTTTTGTATTATGCACAGTTACATTGAGCATTTTAGTTTATAGACACAGGAGATTAATGTCAGAAACAACAGAAAATGATGCTAAATACGAACTATATGAAACACAGATTGTTGAGGATACTGAAACAGACAAAAAAGAGAAAGATTTTGAAAATGGCAAGCAATTATACGAAATGATGGTTAATGAATGCAAAAGCATATTCAACCTGAACAAGGAGCAACGAATGTCCATAGTAAAGTATTATGAATCAATTGACAGCGAATACATCAACATACTTAAAGAAACATACGAGTATGAAAAAGTATCTGTAAGTTACATCATTGTTTTGATTTTGCAGCATATTGGCAAGGACAAGAATGCTATAATTGAGATAATGGGCTTTACCGACCAGGCAATGCGCTCACTTAAATCACGATGTGAGAAGTATCGGCTATAAAAAAACAGGAGAAAAACCTTCTCGATTCTTCTCCTGTCTGATTGTTGCAACAAATATCTAAATCAATGTCGTGTTAGGCTGCCTTGCCGAGCTTGTTGACGTGCTGAGCCAACTTCGATTTGAGGTTAGCCGCCTTGTTCTTGTGGATGACGTTCCTCTTGGCGAGTTTGTCAATCATTTTAGATACCAAGGGGAGCGACTTCTCAGCCTCCTCCTTGTTGTCGCATGCGCGGAGCTTACGTACAGCGTTGCGCATTGTTACCGCGTAGTAGCGGTTGTGAAGCCTACGTGCTTCATTCTGCCTAATTCTCTTCTTTGCAGATGCGTGATGAGCCATTGTTCTTATACTTTATTATTAGTTAACTAAATTTCGTTGTCTGTGCGAGCCTGTCCGTATGGACATTTTCGGACTGCAAAGTAAATACTTTTTCCCCAATTATCCAAAAAAAAGTTCATTAAGTCGAATTTTTTTTTTAATATTGCGCCCTGAATAGTTGCAAAGGCACATTTTTGATTAGCACAATGACCAAGATAAGCATAATAACGGTGGTTTACAACAGCGAAAAGTACATCCGCCGCACCATCGAGAGCATCGTCGGGCAGGATTATCCCGCGATAGAATACATAATCATCGACGGCAAGAGCAAGGACACGACGATGCAGATAGTCAACGAATACCGCGACCGCATCGCCGTCATCGTCTCCGAGCCAGACAAGGGTCTCTACGACGCGATGAACAAGGGATTGCGCCTCGCCACCGGCTCCTACGTGCTGTACATCAACAGCGGCGACGCCCTCTCCTCCCCCACCCTGCTCTCCGACATCTTCAACGACGTCCCCGCCGACAGCGACGTCATCTACGGCGACACGCAGATTACCGACGAGGACGGCAACATCCTCCACAACCGCCGTCACCGCCCGCCCGAGCAACTCACGTGGCGCGATTACAAGCGCGGGATGCTGGTCTGCCATCAGAGTTTCATTGCAAAAAGGACGCTCTGCGACGAATACGACACCATCTACCGTTATGCTGCGGATTTCGATTGGTGCTTGAATATATTATTGAAATCAAGAGTAGTAACCAATTATGGCAAAGACATTTCGCTCTTTATGGACGGAGGGCAAACCAAGCGCACCATCGTGCCGGGATTGAAGGAGCGTTACCGCATTATGTGCAAGTATTATGGCAAGGCAAAGGCAACATTCTGGAACTTCATCCTCGGCGTCAAATTCGGCTGGTGGATGATATGGCACAAGTGGTTTTAACAAGAAGTTAACATACATTAAGAACAATTCAAACCGATTAACAAAAACACTTTGTAACTTTGCAGCGTGAATAGAGGAGAATTGTTTTTTTTCATATATTGGTTTAAGTTGATATTAGTAATTGTACACTCGGGAGGTTCTGGCACAAGAGCCTCCCATTTTTTTAGGTAGCACAGCATTTTTTCAACACCGAATTAAACTAATAAAACGAATTTGTCTTACATAATTTTTTATCAAACAAATGCCGCAAGCGGCAGCTAATTAAACGAATACGAAATTTGCAGCAGTCAGTGTATTTGTTTAATTTGTAAAATTAAAAATTAACTTGTTGATTTTTAATTTATAAGTTCAATGTTTTTTTGTTTTATTCGTTTAATTCGGTGTTAAAATATTTAATGTTCTTGTACTATCGAAAATTATATAAAAAAATTACACGTAATAACAGGAAATAGTATGCAGTATTCTGAAATATTTCAAAGGTCGGCGGCGGTGCTGGGCGACAAGGCGATGGAGCGCGTCAAGGCGGCTAAGGTGATAATCTTTGGCGTGGGCGGCGTGGGGTCGTGGTGCGTGGAGGGGCTTGTGAGGACAGGCTTCGAGCATATCACGATGGTGGATTTTGACGACGTTTGCCCCTCCAACATCAACCGTCAGGCGATGGCTACCACCATCACCGTCGGCGAGCCAAAAGTATTTGCGATGAAGGAGCGGCTATTGCAGATAAATCCCGATGCCGACATCATTGCCATCAACGGTGCGTACAACGAGGAAACTGCCGCAGATTTTCATTTGGAGGATTACGACTACATCATAGACGCCATCGACTCGCTAAAAGACAAAACACGTCTCATCATCAACGCCTGCAAGACCAACGCGACATTCTATTCGTCGATGGGCGCGGCGATGAAGACCGACCCGACCAAGATACACACAGCGGAATTTTGGAAGGTGCAGGGCTGCCCGCTCGCCCGTGCGCTGCGCAACAAGATGAAGGCTTCGGGCGAATATCCAGAGCGCAAATTTACGTGCGTATATAGCGACGAGCCGCCCACGGTGCAAGACCGCGCCGTCAAGGGTTCGTTGGTGCAAATTACGGCGATATTTGGGTTGACGATTGCCGCAACGATTATAAATAATTACCGTATTTGATACCCGCCTATCAATATATCATCCAATTGTTCAAAATTGCCGCGCCATTGGTAGTGGGCCTTTTCGAGGAGATCCGCCTGTTCTGCCGCTACTTTGGTGGCGGTATTGATGTCTATCAATAGCTGTTTGAGGCGGCGGGTGGTGTATTTCTGGTTGTCGTCGCTAAACTGGTCGGCGTATCCGTCGGAAAACATATAGATGTAGTCGCCGTGCTGTACGTCAACATCGCGGTTTTCAAAAGGCTTCAATTTCAGGTAGATGCCTATCGGACAGCGGACAGGCTTGTATTCGGTGAGTTCGTCGCCGCGCACGAGGTACATGCCGTTGTTGGCGCCGGCAAACTGCATCTTCATCGTATTCAAATTCAATATGCAGAGAGCCATATCCATACCGTCCTTCTGCTCGGCGGGAGAATTTGTCTGTTTCAGGGTGCTGATGACCTTACGGCGCATCTCTTCGAGGATTTGGGCGGGATGTGTGCTCGAATTGAAATCTACACAAATTTCGTTCAAGAACGATACGCCAAGCATACTCATAAATGCGCCCGGCACGCCGTGTCCTGTGCAGTCGGCAACGGAAAATATAACTGTGTCGCCGATGCGTTTCATCCAATAGAAGTCGCCCGAGACGATGTCGCGGGGTTTCCAGAAAAGGAACACGTCTTGGAATGATTCTTTGAGGATTTCTTCGGACGGGAGGACGGCGTTTTGGATGAGTTTTGCGTAAGCGATGCTCGCCGTTACTGCGCGGTGGTCAGCCTCAATCTTGTCTTTGATTTCCTGGATGTGCTGACGCTCCTTCTCGATTGTTACGCTCATATCCCAAAGGAGCTTGTTGCGCTCGGCGAGTTCCTGCTGCTGCGCTTCGAGTTTTTTCTGCTCCAAGGCAATTTTTTCGGTGTCAATCAGTTGAGCCATTTCGACGGCAGCGGCGGTGGATGCTTGCGGGGCGGAGTTGCGGTTTTGTTTCAGGTCGTCATTGACGGCACGAAGGCGCGAATTTTCGTCCTCAGCCTCGCGGAGCAGCGCGGCGTAGTGACGGTCGGCACGGCGGGTGGCTTTGATTATCAACCGTTTGTAATTGACAATCACATAGACAATCGCCGCCGCTAAGAGCGTCGCTACGATGATGAGTAATATTTCGAGGGTGGTGAGTGTCATTGTTGTTCTAATTGAAGGTTGTGCAAATCATCAACGTGGTATATGTAAACGTTAGAAACATTCTGATTGTTTTTTTGTTTTTCATCGTAATTGAACCTATGCGATAGGAAAACATCGTAGCAACCATCTTTCTCGTCTTGGAACACTGCAAATGGCTGTACATTGTACGATAGTTTGATAGTGTCGATGTCGGTAAGGGACTCCTTGTCTATCGAATATATCTTGCCAACGTATGATTCGGGATCGCCAGACATCCCTCGTTGAGCGTCATAGCCCGCAACAATAATGCGTCCACCTATTTCAGTGATGTTATATAGCTCCGTGATACACAATGGCTGCGTAGTTGCATATTTGATGCCGTCGAGCCCCAATTTGTGGACAAAATATGCACTTCTACTGCTTCCATCCTCGTAATTACCAATTGTAGCTTGTTCCGAAACATAAAGATAGCCGCCGACGTATTGCAGTGTCAATACTGTAAAGTTTGATGAGACAACGACATTGCACTTGTGCGTACCATTGTTGTCAAAAAAAGCCAAACTGTTTATTGTCTTCATCAATTCCTCAGACCAATCGGTGAATGTCACAATATATGTATTGTCATAATGGTAAAGAATGCCCATATCTGCATAAAAACCGTCAGAGAATGCTAATTGCAACGAATCTTGCAGACACCCCTCGGCATCCGTCCGATACAGCCACTGATTCCTTGTATAATAATCGTCAGAAGTAGGAGAAGCGATGTATGCAAAATTACCGTTGCTGAGCATAATGGGCATCCTCTCTTCGAGTGCATACGTCGGGTTGGTGACTATATTAATGGTTGTATAGTGGGTCAAGTCATTGTCGAATTTCAAGACTTGCATAGCTTTGGTTCCTCTATAATCAGACGTATATAAATACACCTCTCCATTTTGACCGACATAGATATCGCCAGACACTTTGGCATTGTCTGTCAATGTGAAATCGTAGTCTATACTGTCCACCATACCGTTGCTGTGAATTTTCACAAGTTGGTATCCATTGTCTGCACTGCCATCTCTTGGAGCATACGACACGAGGCAATCGTCAGGGGTTGTGTACAGTCGTCCGTATGTAGTTATCGGCACAAATCTTATATTAAGACCGGGCGAACTACAATATACAGTGTCCCCTTTGTCGCAGGATAGCCACAGTATTGAAGCAGTTGTTAACAACAACGATAATAATATGCAGTTTCTCAATCTCATAGCCATATCTTTTATTTATTTACATAACCATAACCGTTTTTGGCGACGGTCTTGTATTTGAGGTTTACCTTGACGCCCACCATCAGCGATAGTTCCCTTAACCGGTATATGTCGTTGATGTATAGGTCGCGGTAAAGTGCGTCATAACTTACATATTTTTTGTCAGGATTGTTGACTGGCAACATATCAGCCGACGCAGACGCCTCCGCAAAATATGTGAACCTTCTATTGCAATTGAAACTAAACCTAACACCACCAAACAGGGCGTAATTAAACTTGTTTTTTGTGTCGATGTTTGACATCTCATCGGGTTCCTCGGAGTACTGTCCTATGATATCAACGTGTGAGGTGAAATGCGAGCGGAGCGTGTATTTGGGATGCACGCCAACGAATGCCGACGGCACGAAAAACTCGCGTTTCCTATACAATCCTGCCTCTACGCGCACTGGCAGCCCGAGTCCAAAATAACGTTCCTTATAATAATAAGTGGCAAATTCGTGTCGCTTGCTCGTGCGGGTGTAGTTGTAAAAATGCAGCGTTGGCGCGATGGACACCGAAAGAAATTTCACGGGATGGTATTCAAAGCCAAACTGCACCGTCTTGGCGTCGTAGGAGTAGTCGGGCTCGCGTTGCAAAGTGTCGATGGTGATTACATACACAGTGTCGAGCTTTACTTTCACAATAGGGGCGGCAGTGGACAGCCACACCGAAAATCTCGGCATCGTGTAGTAATTGTCGAATACTTCGTTGAATGATGCGGGGTCGTAATAGTTGGGCTGATAGAACGGATATTTTTCGCGAAATGCTTGCATCACGCTGTCAGCTTCCTTGTTGTATTCCATCTCCTTGTAGGCGGCGACGGTGTATTTCTGGTACACTTGGTGTTGCGTTTTGTTGAGTTTTTCGGTGGAGAGCTTCTTGGAGAGGTTGATGGCTTCGCGGAATTTGCCGGCGGAGTAGTAATTGTAAAAATTGCGGAGGTCGTCGTTGCTTATCAACGCGCTGCCAGTGCCGACAGTTACCACGTGATGGTTGTCAACGGGAGGTGCATCGGTGGCTACGGCGTTTTCGTAAAGTGGGATTCTGGGCACGGTGTCGTTCTGCGCAATGGCGGATGCCGCCGCCGTGCAGAGGATTATCATCAGAATCAATATGTCGAGATATTTGTTTTTCATTGTCAGCCGTTAATAAAAATATTATCTTTCCGAAAATTCCCGTCCCAAAATCAAGTCCCATTCGTTTTGCGTGAGCGGGGCGAGCTGCATCGAGGCGAGGGTTCTGGCGTATGTTACCGGGTCGGTGTCCCAGATATGCATCTTGTTGTCGTCGGTGAGGGCAAAGAGGACGCCCCTGTCGTTGAACGCCAGACGCTTTACCTTGCCGCTATTGTAATTGTCGTTGCGGTCGGTGCCGACGAGACTGTGCTCCTCTATCGCGAGCGGCTTCTCCTTCAAGTCGTTGGTATTGATGAGCGAGATACGCTTGTCGGCGGACGAGAGCGCAAGGATGCCCGTGTGCGGGTCATAAACGATGTTGTCGAGCTTGGAGTGAGCCGCCGCCATCTTGTCGCCCTTGGTATCGTCGGCGAGGTTCACGAATTGGATTTCGCCGTTGCTGTAACATATCGCCAATTGGTTTTTGTCCTCGATGTGGGTCATCTTGAAGGCGTTTTGGTCGGGCAGCGCGTCGAGTACGGCAGTCACGTCCTGAGTGTCGCAATTCCATTTCAAGAGCCGTCCGTCGTGGCAGAGTACGTATATTGCGCCGTTGTTGCCAAAGAAAATGTCGGTGATTTTGGTATTGAAATCGTGCGACGCCTGCATCTTGTCGAGGTTGGCGAGGTGCATCATATCCACAATGCCGTTGGTATAAGCCACTGCAAAACGGTATTGGTCGGTGGACAAGGACACAGCCTGTATGTAGTCGTCGTGCTGCGGCAACTGAGGATGCACATTAGCGTATGTATCAAGCACATACGACACGCGGTCTTTGGTGGTGTATGCGATGAGGGTGGGCGTAATGAATACAGCGCGTTCCATCGGTGTGTGTGCGGTGGCTCCTACGTCGTATTTTATGGGTCTGATAGTGCCGTCGGCGAGGATTTGGCGCAAGGATATTTCACCATTGTCGCCAATGGTAACGATACTTCCGTTGGGGTCTATTGTAAACGACTTAATCTGACCGACATTCAAATCGCGCCCGCCAACGATACCGTTTTGCTCCATTGCGTAGAGCATAGCGTCGTAGAGGTCGGCGTTGATTTTGTTGCTGCCGCCTTTGAGGTTCATCTTGCAAGCAGCGTCGGCAAGGCGGAGGTTGAGCGACTTGTCCTCGTATTGGTTTTTTGCCTTCATAGCGAGGGTGTTGCAGAGAGCTACGTAATAGAGTCTTGCGGCGGAGTCGGTGGCTTTTTGGGCAATCTGCATTTGATTGATTGCCTCGCGCCACGCGCTATCGGCAGCATTGCGCGCACTGTCGGCGATAAGGTAGTTGGCTACGGCTTGTTGCTGTGCGAGCAAGGCTTCCTGCTTCGAGTGTTCCGCAAGTCGGCGTGCGGTGTCGGATTCCAACATTGCTTTGTATGCGCGTTCCGCCATCATTTTGGCAGTGTCGCGCTGTGCATCGGCTTCACTTTTGGCAAGGAGTGCGGCTTGTGCATTGTCGTCCGCCTGCTGTTTAAGGTCGAGGGCTTTCTGTTCGTTCTCTTCGGCGAGCGTCCTCTGGTAATCGGCATCTTTTTTTGCCGACAACGCCCACCACGAGAATCCTGCCAATACCAATATGAATGCCGCCAATGCCGCCAATATAACGAAAGTCTTGCGGCGTTTGGCTTTTTCCTCGGCGACTATGGCGTCGTGGCTCTCTTTCATATATGCGTCGCACTTCTCCATACGGTTGGTGGCGGCGAGTATCTTCTCCTTCTGCGGACGCTGCGAAGTGTCGTGTTTGAGTATCCAATAAGCGTTGGGACGGCAATGCTTGTACCAATCGCTGAAAAAGGCGTAGTTGCCGGAAGCCAACAGGAACTCCGGGCTACGTCCATTGTCAAGCCAACGTTGCACCTGCGAATTGAAATCGTTGTACTCCTTCAAATTGTCGAGTTCCTCGATGTCCCACTGCGAGAGCATCTTCCAGTTACGTATTAACGCTTCGTGCGTAACGTCCAAAACCGTGTCGCCGGGCAGGAATTGCGATTCCACGCTGTCGTCGCTGATGAACGGGCGGAGCAAAGTATTGTCCTGCGTGCGGAAAATATTCAAGACTCCGCAGACAGTGGCGTTGGATATGTTTGGCTGGTTGATGATGCCGGTGATTTCGTTGACGGTGCAACGGTTGCGCACTTGTCGGTTGTTGTCTATCTTGGTGAGGCTCTTGAAGGCAATCTCGATTATCAGCTTGCTCTCCTCGGGGGTGATGGTCTTCTGCGCCCAGTCGGCGTGGTGCATAAAATAATCGTAGGCGGATTCGTAGAGCGTACCCGCGTGGGCGTTGAGCACGTTGTTGAGGTCGGGCTTCTCAAAATATTTTTTCTGATAATACGGCAATGCGGCGTACCAAGTGTCAAACTCCTTGCGCTCGTCGCCATTGAGGACGTCCTTGGAGATGCCGGCGATTTTGGCAAGGTGCAATAGGTCGATCTGCTGTTTGCCGTTGTTGGCGGTCTTCCAGAGGAGGTTGAGGGCGTGTTGCAGCACCGGCAACTGGTCGAAGCCGGAATTGAGGTTGTTAATCAACACCTCCGCCAACCTTGTGGAAACACTGCCGCCAGCCAATACCGCAGGTTCTTCTATTACTTGACGTATCTCAGTCCTTTTGAGCTGAGGCACAAAGAATTGACTATAAGCAATAAATTCTGGCAAATCCTTGAAAACGGTGCATTGCGATATGTAGTCGCTCCTCATCGTGAATATCACATACACCGGCAGCTGCATCGCGATGGAAATCCTGACTGTCTCCAAGAGGAGGTTGATTGTGGTGTAAGTGGCGTCGCTCGGCGTGCCGTCGTGGAAGTTTTCGTTCATAGTGAACACTTCCTCAAACTGGTCAGCGACAATGAGGAGGTTTTTGCCACGGTTGGCGGCGGCTGCGGAATTGTCCTTGTCATAGAAAGACGAATCCATATACAAATCCACGAGAGCGGAAAAACCGCGTTTGAGTTCGCGGAGGGTATAATCATAATCCAAACGCATCTCGGCGGCGGCACTTGCTGCAAGGCTTTCGAGAGGGTTGCGCTGCGGCTTGAAGTCGCACACGAGCCAGCTATTGAACTTTGCCCTCGAAAATCCCGCCCTGATGTACGGCACTACGCCGGCATAGACCATAGACGATTTGCCGTCGCCCGACGCACCGGTGATGAACGCCATCTTGTTGGTTTCGAGGAGTTTGACAATCTGCCTTATGTGCAAATCGCGCCCCTTGAAGAAGATAGCCTCCTCCTCAGTAAACGGCCTAAGCCCCGGATATGGACAGATTGTAGTGGTCATTGCTGTTTGGTGTTTTTGTCTAAAAATACTTTGATGTCCAACGGTATGCGCAATTGCTCGTCAACGGTGCAAGCCATAATGCCATCGAATACTTTTTGCTCGTCTGGGTCGGCGTGTTCGCTGTTGCCGGCGACGAGGAGCGGGGTGTGGCTGCTGTTGCCGCCCGTATCCTTCCATATCTGACGCGCAAACGGCACAGCCCAGTCACCAGCGTAATTATAATAAACAACGCCTATCTTGCTGTGTGCCAGTTGCTCGCGGATATAAGTATTGTAGTCCAAATCGCTTGCCATATTGAGCGGCAACTTGGTGACTTTTTGCACGTCCCTGAGCATATTGAAGATTCCCGCCGCAGATTCGCCGTCAAGTTCGTTGTACATAAAGAAAATGTCGGCGGGTTCGTGGTGGGTGACAGCCTCCTGCTTGACGTTCATTATAGTCCGCAAATCCTCCACAAAAACTATCGGCGACGGCTTGTCGAAGTAGATGGTATTTTCCACGATGTCGCGGCGGATGTCGTTGACGAAAGGCAATATAGAGCCGTTGGCACGTTTGGGATTCCACAAAAACATCTTGAACGAAGGGCTGCACAATGCTTTTGCGACGCGGTACTGCACGCCCGCCGGAGAGTTGTAGCCCTCGCTGTCGGGGGTGTTGATGTCGGATGTGCCAATGATGTGGATGCTGCAATCGGCTGTTGGAATTTGCTTGTTGGCCTCATCATACAGTACGCCCTCCCCGTCAATAATCTGGATTCTTGCTTTGACGAGTACGTATTTCAAATCCTGCCTGATGTCAGCCATTTCCTCCGTGGCATCTGCGAGAAATACAGTGAAGTTCCTGTTATATAGGTTAACAAACATAATTCAACCTACAAAATTATCAAATTTTGTGCAACATCTTGTTAACCAAGCAATATTTTTTTGTTAACAATAATTAACGCGTCCAAAACGCCCTTTTACGCGAAAAAAAACTATTATTGCTGAAAATTTCTAACTAACAACAATCGAAAATGAAAAGAGTATTAATGACAATCTTGGCGGCGATGCTTTTGGTAACTGCCGCCACTGCACAGAGCCTCAAATTCCAGACTTTTACCGACAGCGTAGGAGTAAAGCAGAAGGGCGTTCCGATTTCATCAAGTGTCAAGGTGGACTTTCCCGTGAGCGGTCCGTCGGCGTTGGTCAATGCGTTGAAGGCTGCCCTCTCGGAGCGTTACAAGATTCCGGTGGCACAGATTACCGACGGCAAGACTTTCGCCAACAAACTCGCCAACAAGAACGTCGCGGACTTGAAGAAGAAGTTTGTGGAGGATTTTGAGGAGGACGATATGATTCCCGAACTCTACATCAACAACACCATCGGAAAACTCTATGAGACCGACAAGATTGTAACAATCGCGTACGGCGGCGACGTCTTTTTTGGTGGCGCACACGGCGACTATTTTGGCTGTGGCATCACTTACCGCAAGTCGGACGGCAAGGCTTTCGGCACTTACGACATCCTCGACGAGGACGCCTGGGAGCAGATTCAGGACAAGGTGGCGGCATCGTTGCGCGAGTATTTTCAGGTGGACAGCAACTCAGAATTGGCCGACGAACTTATGGGCGACGGCATCATCTGCAACGGCAACGATTTCTACATCCCAATGCCCGAAGCAATCCCCTTCGTGAACAACGGCGAACTGATTTTCGCATACGGCACATACGAAATCGCCCCCTTCGCCGCCGGAATGCCCGAAGTGAGCATCCCGCTGAAAGATATTCAGCAGTACTTGAAGGCGGAGTTCAAGGCATTGGTGAAGTAAGGCGGAAAAACGGCACGCATTTTTCAGCGGAGAAGTTTTTTTGATGAAGAATTTTCTCCGCTGTTTTTTTTGCGGGGAAGTTTTTTTGTGTTATATTTGTGCAATAATTAAGATGCAATTACTGTGGCAGACGAACTAAAAAGATATATCAATCCCGAGAATCCGGTGTACTTCTCATACGCCTGGGCTAATAACGAGCACCCTGACATCGAGGAGGACGTCAACAACTTATGTAAATTGTTGGAGGAGAATCACATCTATTATAAACGCGACAAAGACGGTCTTTGCCCTTACCGTTGGAGCATCCAAAAAGCAGAAAAGGAAATTGGCGAAGGCACTGCCATAATTGTAGTTATTAGCGAAAGATATTTGAAGTCGCTGCATTGTATGAACGAATGGCATCTAATACGTGAAAACGGTCAGATTTGGAAACGAGTATTTCCAATTGTTTTGGGGAATCTCAAACTTACAGACAAAGACACATTTAGAGAATATTATAAGATTTTCAAGGATAGAGAACAAATTTTAATCGATCAACAAAAAGAAGGCATAATTCCTTTGACTCGGGTTGAAACGGAAGCCGCTAACGCCGGATTTTACGTCAACGATTTGAAAAGGATGTATCAATATTTGGCGGATAACAACAAGTTGAACCAACACGAATTAAGGAAAGATAATTATGCTGTTATTATCGGTCAATTGAAGGACTTCTTAAAAGAGACAGCCCCCACTACAACCATCGCGACCCCGTCGGTAACACCCACGGATAATTCAGCAAAGGTATTTTCTGTTTCCATCCCCGACAATCTTTTGCCGCGTGATAAGGAAGTAGAAAAAATTTTCAATGGAATAAAAGAGAACCATTTCTTTAATCTTGTAGGTGTAGGCGGTATGGGCAAAACGTCGCTCACATACCTTATGTTGGAACGTCACAAAAAAGATTTCAACGAAATTGCATACGTGGTGGTAAACAACAATATAAAAGATGCAATTGTTGAACAATTGAACACGGCTTTGGATT
>JAEEGK010022621.1_pt1 | contig 13187 bp, 8 predicted proteins | sample 8958771 | NCBI WGS metagenome assembly JAEEGK01 (sample SAMN16246547, study PRJNA631951) | gut metagenome | biome: gut microbiome; feature: rumen; material: SC-attached | host: Bos | place: Iran: Karaj | collected 2018-10 | reverse complement strand
ATGTGGAACACATGCGATCATTCTACGAATATATGTCCAGGAACAGGGGTCTTGAGATAGAGAAGTTCGAGGTCGGAGCCATCGACCAGGTGAAGATGCTCCATTCTCCAGGAAGATATCCAGGATTCTCGGTGAGGAACATAAGCGCCAACGGAAGGATCGCTACTCCGGAAGGCAAGATAATCGATCTCTATGCCGACCGCAAGAAAGACCATCCCTCTTATCTCAATGAGAACGGGATGAGCCTTGGATTGGTATTCTCCTACGGCCCCTTCAAGTTCTACACGGCCGGTGATTTTTCGGATGGATGGAATCTGCCGGACGGAACCCACCATGAGATCGAAGACGACATAGCTGACGTGTGTGGGAAGGTGAGCGTCGCGAAAATCAACCACCACGGACATTATTCCATGACTCGTAAACTGTTGGAGGCGCTCCAGGCCAGGGTCTATGTCAGCTGTGTCTGGGACCAGCTCCACAATGTCGCTCCTGTGATGGAAAGAATAGCCGACCAAAGCATCTACCCGGGAGAAAGGATAGTCTGCCCGGGAGTATTCCCGAAAGAGAGAAGGGAGGAAGATGCGGGCAAGGCATGGCTGGACATCATCCACAAGGACTCCTTCGATGGTGGGCATATAGTCCTGGATGTTCCCAAAGGCGGAAAGGAATATTCCATAACCTACCTGACTGCCGCCGACGAGTCCATGAAAGTCCTGAGTGTCATAAACTTCCGCACATAAGGTATGAAAACGGACATCTTCATACTTTTGGCCGCCATCTCGGTCCTGATCTCTTGCGGCAAGGGCAGCGATGTCTGCATCTACGGAGGCAGCTCAGCATGTGTAACCGCCGCATATTCCGCCGCCTCCGAGGACAAGCCGTATTCATTTTCAATAGCGAAGGAATAATACATTGCTGAACGACGTAAAGACACAAGAGGCGGAGCTGATCACCATGCTCAAGCAAGGCTCCGAGGAGGCGTTCAAGTCTTTATATGACATGTACGCCAAGAGGCTTTATGCGTTATGCCTGGAATACACCAAGTCCCGGGAAGACACGGAGGAGATTGTCCAGGATGCCTTCGTTTGGCTCTGGAAGAACCGTTCCTCCATCCGCCAGGAAACCACAATCAAGAACCTTATATTCCTTAGAGTCAGGCATTTCCTAATCAATGCATGGAGGACGAGGTTGAAAGAACCCGTGTTCGAGGACTATGTTGACTACATTAATCTTTTACAAGACAAATCTTCCGACAGACTCGAATATGACGAGTTCCTCTCCACGGTCAAGTCGATCCTCGACAGGCTGCCTCGCACGCAAGCCAGGGTCGTCATGATGTCCAGGATCGAGGGATTCAAGAACAAGGAGATAGCCCAGAAACTTCGGCTCAGCGAACAGACTGTAAAGAACTCCCTATCAGTTGGGTTGAAATCCCTGAAAGAGGAGCTTGGGAAAATGATCATTTTGGTACTTTCTTTCATTATTACTTGTCTATAAAGAACAAATGGATACTTTGCTGGAAGAAAAATACAGAAGGGACACTCTTACACCCGGAGAATTGCGGCTTTTGAGAGAAAAGCTTGCGGGATCCTCCGATGAAGACATTTCCTCGGAAATGGAAAGGCACTGGATGACCGGTGACTTCGACGGCTCCGCTATTTCTGAAGAAAGAGTTGATAACCTATATCTGGACATCCGTAAGAAACTTGCTCCGGAAAAACAGTCCAGGACTTGGATATGGTGGAGCGGGATCGCCGCATCCCTCCTGTTACCCTTAAGTCTGTTCTTCACGGCAAGGAGCATCACCACCATCCGGCAGCAGTCTTCACAAGAAATCGTCATCTCAACAGCCAAGGGAGAGCAGAGCACAATAAGCCTTCCTGATGGAACCACAGTCAAACTCAACGAACTGTCCAACCTAAAGTATTCACCGGGCTCATTCAGCAGAAAGAAAAGGGAGATTGAATTCGAAGGAGAGGGCTTTTTCAATGTTACGAAAAACGATGAGTGCCCTTTTATCATAGAAGCGGACAAGATGACAACGACCGTGCTAGGGACATCCTTCAACCTTGAAGCCAGAGTATCGGATGCGTTTAACAAGGTCCTGCTGATTGAAGGTAGTATCAAGTTGGTGTCATCGATTTCCGGAGAGACCATCGTGATGAATCCAAATGAAGAAGTGACCCTGAACAAGAATACAGGCAAGATGGTTGTCACAAGGCCCGATAGTAAGGAGAGTATCACCAGTTGGGTGAAAAAAGAAATTGTCTTAAAGAGGGTGAGCCTCAGGGAAATCACAGACCTCCTCTCCGATAAATACGACATCGTGTTTGACATCGATAAAGGCGTGGACATGGAGGAGCTTTTCACCGGGACTCTGCCGACAAATGACCTGCTATTATGTGCTGAGATTCTTGAATATGCCTACGGCGTGAAGATCAAGCTTTCCGGAGGGGCCGCGATTATAAGTAAATGAATCATTTAAACTTTTGACCAAGTCCCACGACTCGCTAAGTCCGGCCAGTTTTTCTGGCCGGATTTATTTTCACGCCAATAAAAAACGTGATTACTTGGTACTTTTTGTCAGTCACGTTGTCTATTATTATATAAAACCTTTTTATATTGTAGTTTAACCACAAAAACAAAATGACATGAACAGCTCACGAATGTGGAAATTCTTTTTGCTGGTATCTTTGATGTCATTTTTCTACTCCGGGGCTTTTGCCCAGACAGGAAAGGTGAACGTCAAAGTTGACGGAGCTCCACTCTCGCAAGTCATCCAACTAATTGAGAACCAGACGAAATACCGGTTCTCGTACAGGGATGAAATCCTGAGTGGACAGAAAAACATCACCCTGGATCTTCAAAACGCGACTGTACAGGAGGTCCTGGATGCCGCGTTCTCCGGCCGGGACATCAGTTACCGGATTCTCTCCGACAAATCCATCGTGTTGTTCACAGAACCCGAAGAAGTGAACAACACTATCACCCTGACGGGAACCGTCAAGGACAATGATGGCAATCCGTTGATCGGAGTCGGAGTCATCCTCGATGGAAAGCCCAATGTTGGCACGGTAAGCGACGAAAACGGAAACTGGTCACTGACTGTCCCCAAAGGATCAACTCTTCAATTCTCATCTATCGGTTACAAGACAGTCACGGTCGCCGTAGGGAACCGGTCTGTCATCAATGTCACTATGGAGGAAGACATCAATCGTCTGGACGATGTGATTGTGATCGGATACGGTACGGCGCGCAAGGCGGATCTCACCGGCTCTACCGCATCTGTCCAGGGCGACAAACTGGCCGCGAAAAACACTCCGAATCTTTCCACACAGCTCCAGGGTCTGATGCCCGGAGTTCAGGTGACACGAAACACTAGCGACCCGGCCGCCGGAGCGACGATACGAGTGCGAGGTATCACAACCATGTCAACCAACGATCCGCTTGTGATCATAGACGGAGTGCCAGGATCACTGGACAGTGTTTCTCCTGAAGATGTGAAAGACATTCAAGTACTTAAAGACGCCGCTTCCGCAGCGATTTATGGATCAAGGGCAGCCGCGGGAGTCATACTTGTCACCACAAAGAGGGCAAAAAACAACGACTTCTCACTCAGCTACAACTTCGAGTACGGAATCGACAAGGCAACGGCCATCCCCCAGCAGGCGAGCATCGTTCCCTGGATGATAGGATTGAACGAACTTGCCTACAACGACGGTGCCTCCTCAATGAATTCCCGCTACCCGGAGGATCTGATTAACAACTACGCTTCCATGAGAGCCGGCGACCCGGACCTCTATCCCGACACCGATTGGTTCGGTCTTGGCCTGAAAAAGACCACCAATCATCACCGTCACGGATTTACCCTCTCCGGTGGAACGGAAAAACTGACGACAGTGTTCTCGTTCAACTATTATGATGCCGACGCCTTGTACGACAACAAGAACTACAAACGCTACAACGCCAGAATCAACAATGACTACAAGATAAATGATTGGATCCATGCGAGCGTGGACATGGGCTTGACCCACAGCGATGCCCACAATCCTCAGGTCATGAGCGGGAGTTATGTGTATTCACTAATGGAGAGATCGCCTCTTTTCAATGCCTACTGGTCAGACGGAGAATTCGCTGACGCGAAGGATGGTGACAACTCCATAGCGGCCATTCATCTGGGAGGACAAGCGCTCAACCAGTCCTACACGTTGAACGGTAAAGTCCAACTGGACATAACACCTTTTAAAAACTTCACATTGACAGCCCTTGTCGCCCCGCAGTTCAATTTCTACTATGGAAAAAGCCATGTGAAGAAATTCGATCTGAGGAACGCGACGGGAGGATATATCGCCGGTACGGGATTCGGTTCCACTTCCCTTAGCGAGAGTAGGAACAACTCAAAGGCAATGACATCCCAGCTTTATGCCAACTACAAGTTAGACCTGGGCGGACACAGCATCAGCGCCATGGCGGGCTTTGAGGGTTATTCCTATTCATGGGAGAATCTCGGTGCCAGCAGGACGAACTATACCCTCAATAACTTCCCCTATCTGGATCTCGGGCCTGCCGACTACCAGTTCAACAACGGTACTGCCGGACACAACGCTTACCAGTCGTTCTTCAGCCGTTTGATGTATTCCTTCAGGGGCAAGTACTTGCTACAGGCCAATGTCCGTGCCGACGGTTCTTCCCGTTTCGCAAAGGAATACCGCTGGGGAGTATTCCCTTCGGTATCAGCCGGTTGGGTTATCTCTGAAGAGCCTTGGTTCAATGTCGGACCGATCAATTATCTTAAGATCAGAGGATCTCTTGGGCAGCTTGGAAACGAGCGTATCGGTTCCGAGTTCCCTTATCAGGCAGCTCTGAATTTCGGAACCGGTTTTATTCCAAACAGCTCGACAGGGGAAACGGACATCGTACAGACCGCATATCAGGCCGATTATGCTTTCAAGGATATCACATGGGAAACCACAACCACTTACGGCGCTGGTCTTGACTTGGCCATGTTCTCAAGCAGGCTGCATGCAACCTTCGACGCCTATTACAAGAAGACTGAGGACATGCTGATCGCCGTCGGTTTCCCCTCATATTTCGGCTACAATTCCCCTCAAGGCAACAATGCGGACATGTTCACAAAGGGGTGGGATCTCGACTTGTCATGGAATGACAGCATCGGAGATTTCAGGTACGGAATCAGCTTCAACATCTCAGACTATAGATCAAGGATGGGTTATATGGCTGACAAGCAGAGCATCTCCAACAACAAACTCACAGAGGAAGGCTCCTTCTACCAGGAATGGTATGGCTACCAGAGCAAGGGGATCATCCTCAACGAGGAAGCCATGTATAATTCGGACGGAACCAAGATCGCTGTCCTTACGAACAACGACAAACCTGGAGCCCTCGCCTACGTCGACCAGGACGGTGACGGTAAGATAACGGCGAGCCAGGATCGCGTGAAGCTTGGCAATTCCCTTCCTGAATATCTGTATGGAGGATCAATCAACGCGGGTTGGAAAGGCTTTGACTTCAACTTGTCATTCCAGGGAGTAGGTCATCAGCTCAGCTATTGGTCATGGGGTGTCACGCCCTTCCTCTATCAGGCATATTCCGCTCCACAGGTCCTGCTTGACAGTCATTGGAGTCCCTCTGCGTCAGATGAGCAGAATTCGAAAGCGAAGTATCCCTACCTGACTACCAACACCACCAATATTTTCGCTGGCAGTGACTTCTACCTGTTTAACGGAGCATACATGCGAATAAAGGATATCACTCTCGGATACACTGTCCCGTCAGAGATCTCGAGAAAGATCCGCGTCAACAGATTCAGAATCTACGCTTCGATAAATGATTTGCCCGCTTTCTCAAAGTATCCGAAAGGATATGACCCCGAATGGAACAAGTACAGCGATTTCATAATGACTTCGTTTATATTCGGAACTAACATCACATTCTAAAGGCACTATGAATATGAAAAAGATATCATTAATGGCTATCGCCATTTCCTTCGTTCTCTCTTCATGCGCAAATCTTGACCTGAACCCGCTTTCCTATGGATCAAGCGAAAACTGGTATCATGACGCAACCGAGATAGAAATGTCGCTCAATGACCTGTGGAGGGCAGACTTCTTCCCTATCGATGATCTTGACTGGGATGATGACTGGATGAACAGGAACGGATCCAACGTTGTCACTCTCGGAACCATAACTTCCCAATGGTCTACGGCGTCCGGACGTTGGACTGCACTGTATAAAGGCATAACTCGCTCACAGAAGATCATCGCGGCGCTTGAGGAGGGTTCCGCGAAAGGCCTTTCCGATGCTCTCGTGAAGCAGTACCTGGGAGAAGCTTACTTCATGCAAGGATTCGCTTACGGCGAATTGGCGACCTACTTCGGGGATGTTGTCCTGAACAAGGAGGCCATCACCCTGGATGAAGCTTATGTGGCTAAACAGTCCCCCAGAAGCGAGGTTTTCAAGTACTGTTACGAATGTCTGGACAAGGCAGCAGGTTTCCTTCCTGCCACAAGGTCCGGACAGCAAAGACCGACTTCAGGAGCAGCCCTCGGCTTCAAGGCACGTTTTGCTCTTGTAAACCAAGACTGGCAGACAGCTGTCTCTGCCTGTGAAGCAATCATGAGCAGTGGTGTTTATTCTTTGCACCCCAACTACAAGGATCTATTTACCGCCACTTCCTCGCCTGAACTCATGTTCTACTTTCAGGGCAACCTGACCCAGAAAAAGGGAGTAGGCAAGTTCACTAACGTTAAAGACCTGGTTATCAGAAAGATAGGAGGCTATTCCAACCAGGGTCCCTCATACGAGCTCTTTGTTTCTTACCCTTGCATAGACGGTCTCAGGATTGATAAGTCTCCCTTGTTCGATTCCAAGGATCCGTTCAAGAACCGCGATCCGAGAATGGCATATACCATCCAGCCATTCATGTCAAAGTATTCTGAAGACTTCGACGCTTACCAACAAGCCAGGAAGGACGGTACTTTGCCTGAAAAATTCCCGGACTATATCACTCTCGGTTATGAGTACAACAACAGTCCTTACGCCAACAGGGTCTTCGAAGTGAAGAGCGGGAATCTGGTTGTCAACACAGACTCAAAGGCTTCCAACCAGCACTCGGTCTACACGGGACTGCAATTGAGGAAATTCGTGAAAGACTCATGGGCAGACTATAATTCGTACAATTCCGTGGGTGACAACGTTTACCCCTATCTACGGTACGCCGAAATCCTCCTTTCCTACATAGAAGCCAAGAATGAGATGGGCACTGTCACCCAGGCGGATCTAGACAAGTCAATCAACCTTGTCAGAGCCAGGGCTTATGCTGGGACAGGGATAGATTACCCGAAGATAACGGTAGCAAGCCAAAATGAGCTGCGGCAGACCATACGCAACGAACGCAGGATCGAGCTCTGTTTCGAAGGACATCGGTACAGGGACATGCTCCGTTGGAAACTTGCTGAATACGCTTTCGCGAGACCGAAATATTACCTCCCAAGAGCCTGGTCCGGTAACGCCAATTGGAACGGTTCCGTCGAAGACTCCAACGTGTCTCTCTCTGACGAGTTCAAATCTATCCTGAAGAACTGGGATGACGGTAATTTCCCTCTCGGCGGAGATATCGTGTTCGACGAGAACGGGCTCCCTGATCTTTCCAACCAGGAAGCTCACGGTTACATCACGACATTCTACGCGCGAGGTTTTGACAAAAATAAAAACTATCTTTGGCCTATACCGGCCGATGACATCCTTGTCAATCCGAGCCTGATTCAAAATCCTGGTTATTAACAATGAGAACAAAAGCTTTACTCTTATTGACCATATCGTTGTCCCTGCTCTCCTGTAGCAGGGGCACCGATGTCTGCATCTATGGCGGAAGTTCCGCTTGTGTCACAGCGGCGTACTCGGCCGCGAAGATGGGAAGCAATGTTACCATAATCTGCCCCGATCCAACTATCGGTGGCATGACCACCGGCGGACTTGGCCAGACCGACATAGGAAACAAACAGGCTGTAATAGGCCTTGCGAGGCAGTTCTACCGTAAGCTCGGCAACCATTACGGCAAATTGGAGCAGTGGCTGTTCGAGCCAAGTGTGGCTGAGGGTATCCTGATGGAATATCTCGACAATCCTCGCATCAAGGTAATGCAGGGCTGGTATCTCGAGTCAGTAGAGAAAGAAGGAACCAGAATAAAGTCAATCACTTGCACTGATCGCAAAGGAGGCTCCACAACCATTAAGGCGGACCAGTTCATCGACTGCTCGTATGAGGGCGACTTGATGGCAAAAGCTGGTGTCAGTTACCGGGTCGGCCGTGAGGATAACAGCGAATACGGAGAGACATGGGATGGTTTCCAACTCCTTGACCAGCATCAATTCGTGGACGGGATAGATCCTTTTGTCGAGCCCGGCAATCCGGAGAGTGGCTTGCTTTGGGGAATCAGCGACGCTAAACGAAAGGAAGACGGCACTGGGGATGACTGTGTTCAAGCCTATAACTACAGGATCTGCCTTACCGATGATCCGGATAACATGATTCCAATCGAAAAGCCGGATAATTATGACCCGGCCAAATACGAATTACTTATAAGGGTTTTCGAGGCCGATCCTAATCCCAGTTTGAACAAGTATTTCATCTGGAGCCTGATGCCCAACCATAAGACTGACATCAACAACAAGGGCCCTTTCTCAACGGACATGATAGGGATGAATCACAATTATCCCGAGGCCTCATGGGATGAGAGAGATGAGATATTAAAAGCCCATAAAGACTACACTCTCGGCTTGTTGTACTTCTACTTGACAGACCCGCGTATTCCCGCTAACATTCAGACCGAGATGCGCAGATGGGGTCTTCCCAAGGATGAATATGCCCGTACAGGTCATTGGACCCATCAGCTTTATATCCGTGAGGCCAGAAGACTTGTCGGAGAATATGTGGCCACACAGGCTGACTGTGAGGGTAAGACTCAGATTACTGACGGCATTGGATTCGCCGCCTACGGTATGGACTCGCATAACTGCGAGCGAATCGTGATCGAACAAGACGGGAAGCTGATGGTCAAGAACGAGGGAGATGTCCAAAAAGGAGTCAGCCAACCCTATCCTGTTTCTTACAAGAGCCTTACTCCAAAGAGGGAGGAGTGCACAAACCTGCTGGTACCGGTGTGTCTCTCAGCCTCTCACATCGCATATGGTTCCATCAGGATGGAGCCAGTGTTCATGGGTATGGGTCAGACTTGCGGTATGGCGGCAGCGATGGCAGGGAAGGGTGATGTCCAGAAAGTGGATGTCTCGAAGATTCAGGAAATCTATGCCACAGATCCCTGCCTGGACGGAAGGGAGCCCGACACCTTGATTGACGAGGATTCTGAATTCATTGAGAATAAGGAAGGATGGACAGTTGTGAACGGAAGAGGCGCTTACGGAAAGACATATCTCCTTTATGAGGGCGATCCCGCGACGAATAATCTTGCCTATCGTATACCGGAGAAACTCGATGGAGAGTATTCGGTGTATGCGTTCCAGCAGAACGACGGCTGCGCGACCACAACCTTCGAGATTGAGGTTGACGGAAATAAGACAACCGTTCCGTTCAACAGGTCTGACCTACTTGTGGAAGGTCAGACCCGTGGAGAATGGGTCAAGCTTGGAGATTTCGGGCTTAAGAAGGGAGCGTCCGGAAGCATCCGCATTCTTTCTGATGAACCCGGAATCCATGCTGACGGTATCCTGTTCGTCAAGAATTAAATCCTGACTTTGTGAGTGCCGGGGGTGAGAGTCTTGCCTCCGGCTTTGCATGACGTACCCTCAGGGACGGTTATCTCGGCCTCTATCTTCTTGCCCTTTTTATGGAGGGAGACTTCAATCCTGCCGTAATTGGTCTCAAAACCGGTTTTCAGCCATTTAAGGTCACCCATCTGTGGTTTAACCTCAAACTCTTGATACCCAGGCTTCAAGGCTTCGACTCCAGCTAACTGACGGACCATGGAGATTACACCGCCACCAGCCCATGCGTGGTTGCATGTGCCTTCGAAATACCAGTGCTCCCACAGGGTTGTGCAGCTGTCATTCATTATGGTAGGGCAAAGCTTCCGCATCCTATCTAGGGCCATCTGCGGCTCGCCCATGGTGTAAAGGGCATCAAGGACATAAGGAAACATATAGGTCGTGGCGTTGTAACGCTCAGCGAAAACCTTCTTCAGCATAGGATACTTATCCGCGCCAGCCACGCCCGAAATAACCGCCAAGGCCTGGACTCGGTCATCCGGAAGGTCATCAAAACCAGGGGTTATATAGGCCGATCCGTTCCAGAACTTCGAATTCAGAACAGAGACTATCTTTGACATAATAGCTTCGTCCTCAGCGGCTTCCGCATCTTTACCGAGCATCTTGGCGAACTCCGCCTCGGCTTTAAGCGCAAGGTAATACCACAGATGCAGCTGAGCCACCCGGTCTTGGTGAGATCCGGCGTCAGGCCAGTCCCAACCACCTTTACGATAGATGGGAAGCCCCTCCGAATCGAGCTGCCAGACTTCGTGAAGATACCTGTGGACAGCCGGATAGACATCCGCCACAAATGAATAGTCACCCGAATAGAAAGCATATCCCCTGAATCCGAACCAACCGATGGAGTTGAGAACCTGCATCGGAAGCTCCTTGAAATAGTTGGAACAAGGGATCGGAGCGTACATAACCCCGTCGGGCTTTTGCCAGCGGACCAATTCCATAATACCCTTCCGGGCGAGCTTATCCGCTTTGCGGTCAAGCAGATAGAAAGCCTCATTCAGCTCGTTGACCTCGTCACCCCACCATTGCGCCCTCTCCCGGTCGGGACAGTCGTAATAGGTGTCCCTCATACAGACGTAAAGTGTTCTCTGAGCCTTCTGCCAATACGCGTTGAGAACGGGGTCGGAACAAGAGAAAGATCCCGTGAACTCAGTGTCATAACCAGTCTCACGGAACTTGACACCCAGGACTTTAACCTCCGGAGGAAAAACATAATAAAGCACTTCGCCGTTCATCCATCCGAAACTCTCATATTCCTGGACACCTTCTTTGGTGACATACTCGGCGCTGACGCACTTGGCATCGGAGACCATATCGTGATCAGTGTGCATAGAGATCACCATCCCCTTAGGCGCCTCAACTTTGAACCAAGGAGAGAAATGACCATTATACGGCAGCTTGCAATAGAGCGTGTCTCCGCTCTGCCAGGTTGAGATATAATCCTTCAAGCCATAGTTCTTCCATTGAGGGATCGGCCTTTCCACCAGTTCTCCCATCGGCACGTCTCCGGGAAGGAAAGGAAGCTCAATTGACGACCCCAACCACTCTGGAGCCTTACGTGGCACAGGTCTTTCTTCAGGCTTAGGGACAGGAGTCTGGAACCAATTGTAATCGAATAAGTTGGCGTCGTAGCGGATGTTACTCTCCGAGAGACGGTAGTTTGTGATCGGGTGCGAGGCTGTACCGTAACCGTACTGTACGGAACACTCCCATGTCTCGTCGGAGAGAATCTCAACCTCTTGGCTGCGGGCATCGAACAACAGGGCGCAAGTGCCGCTGCTCATATGGCTGAACCCAGCCTTACCCAGAAACCAGACAAGGACGGAAATCCTGTTCTCGCCTTTCTTCAAGTATGGCGCGATCTCGACTTTGTCGTAATATCCTCCACCAATGGACGGTCCTCGCTTCAGACCTCCCTCATAGACCACAGGCTCACCGTTGATCCAAAGCCAATACTTCGTGTCAACGGCGATTCTTGCGGTAAGGGAAGACGGAACCTTCTCAATATCAATATCTTTACGGAAAGCAAGCCATGAGTTGGTCTCGCTCTGGTAATACTGCTTGCTGATCCACTTGGCCTTCCAAGAATACTCTTCCGCTCCGGCCCTGAGCCCTAGGCAAAGAACCAGAGACAGTATAGCGAGAATCTTTCTCATCGTGTGTCTGAGTAGCAGCCTTCGACCTTGACGTCACCCCCCTCGATAATGTAGAGGGAGTTTCTTGTCGCGGGATAACGGAGTATGAAGTCCTTGAGACTCACATTCTGACAATCCTTAAGATAGACAAGGGTCGGAATAGCGATGTCGTCAGGAATATGCTTCATATTGGTCTGCTCGAAGATATTACGGAGAAGTCCGGGACCACGACCGTCAATAACGCCTTTTCCTGAGATGGTCACATCCTTGACACCCTCTCCCCAGAAGATACCCTTCTTGCCCTCATAGGCATATATGTTCGTCGAACCGACAATAACCGCACCTTCTCGGAGATAGATATCAACTCCTGACTGAAGCTCAATAGAGCCTGTCAGATAACGTCCAACGCTGAATTCAAGGGTTCCACCACCCTTCGAGGCGATGAATTCAAGAGCCTTCCGGATGGAATTCGTGTTATCGGTCACACCATCACTCCTGATTCCGAAGAAAGAGGACTTGTAGACCGGTTGCTTGTCCTGCGCCATCCCCGCCAGCGAGACGAGCAGCAGGGAGGCTATGATGAATATCTTTTTCATTTCTTCTTGATGTTCTTGGTGTCCTTGGTGATAATCTGCTTCTTGCCCTTCTCGGCGGTGTCCTGGTTGATCTCCACATCTTTGAGTCTCAAGCCGTTGACATCGTCTGTGACGATAGCCGGACGGTAATCCTCACCGTCAACCGTGATCTTGACGTTGTCGAAAACGATCCCGTTCGCGTGGCGGATATAGAATCCCCAAGCGGGCAGCTCCTTCCAGTTGGAGAATTCAGGATAGCTGGTCTCCATCTCAGGAATGGCGTCAAGCTCTTCTTTTGAAGAGCCTCTATAGGCATATTCAGGATCGGCATGACCGGGATAAACAATCTCAATATTCTCCAGGCGGACATTCTCGATCTTGATGTCAGGGTTGCCGTAAATGATGCTGGGAAGGACGTTGCGAGGCAGGTCCTCAACCGGGCCTTCGTAGCTGTAACCGGCATCCGGCTTATCCAGAGGAACCTCGGCATACATATTCTTGATGACGATGTTCCGCAGGATGGGCTTCTGGTCGTCACGGGTGTGACGGGTACCGGTACGTAGGAATATAGGGTTGCCTGTGTGGATGCTCTCGACACCGTCAATCTCCACGTCCTCGATTATGGCACCGTCCACTGTGGCAATCGTGATAGCGCTGCGGTAGGTGTCATAAAT
>JAEEGK010022620.1_pt1 | contig 13188 bp, 10 predicted proteins | sample 8958771 | NCBI WGS metagenome assembly JAEEGK01 (sample SAMN16246547, study PRJNA631951) | gut metagenome | biome: gut microbiome; feature: rumen; material: SC-attached | host: Bos | place: Iran: Karaj | collected 2018-10 | reverse complement strand
TACCACCAACGCCCAGGATGCTTCGGTATTCAAATCAGCCGTCGGACTTCTTAAAACACCCGTCAGACTGATCAGGTTGGATACCACACTGGTTGCAAACAATGCCGCCACAAAGGGAACAAAGTAAGCAAATTTTTCGCCCATATTGCCGATTACAAACTTATCGGCTGTTTCTACCAGCATTTCCGCAAATGCCTGTTTCTTGGAAACGTCTTTGACCTTAAGATTGTGAGTAAGCCATATGCACAGCAATGTGATGATAATCATTACTATCCAGCTTACAACCATCGTTTCGGTGATATGAAACCTTCCAAGCACAGGGATGTCCACAGGAAGTTCCCAGTAGACTTTAGGGCCTACAATTTTATCACTGACATCCATCTTGCTTTTGCTCCACCTCCTGTCTTATGTATTTTTTTTGTTCGATTATTCCTTTTATTTTGATACCGGCACTCGGAAAAAGAAGGGGAAGAATCCCCGCCGGCCAAAAAATAGCGGGTACGGCAAATGCCGCCACACACCATAAAAGCTGTAAGGCTTTTCTCTTCCTGAAGCTTTTCTTCATGATTTCGGTGGCATTTTTGTCGTCTTCTTCGGCGGTAACGGCCTGAACCGTCAGAGCCATTAAAAAGAAGTTAAGCACGGCTATAATAAGGCCGCCCGCAGCCCCGATAAATACCGTGTAATCAAAGGGGAACAGTTCGGGCCAGAACCATTTGTGTAACACAAAAACAGCCGCTATCATAATCACACAGCCGATAAGCGTGTAGAGAAAGACGTTTTTGGTTTCTTTTTTTACCGCAGGCTGAAGCCTGTCCAGCAATTTACCCATAACTTGCTCCAATTACTCGTGTCTGTTGAAGGACACGCTCTTTTTTTCTTCTTTATTGGTCTTGCGAATTTCTGAAAGATAGAATTTGTACACTGTCATGGCCGAACCTCCGAGTCCGAAAAAGAAGCCGGGTATATATACCCAATAGCCTACATTCCGATAGGTCGTCAGATACCAGCACAGTGCGATACACAAAAGAAGCGGCATGATAATAGAAAGCCCCAATTGGCCAAGAAGAGCAATATGTTTGACAATTTCGTTAAACTCTACTCTTTTCACTTAAACCCACCCCTCAAAAATGCGCTCCAAGAGTCATTCTATCAAGTTTCCGACAGTACGGCAATATAAATTTCTTATTTATACTACATTTTTCTAATTAACCAATTAATATAACAACTGTTTTTTTCACAGCAAATATTCTGTCATTTCGGATATTATTTCTTCTGTTTTCTCCAAAAGAAGATTCTCGTCGGGGCCCACTGCTCCCACAGGCCTGTAAGTATACGTAAATACAGGGGGAACGGTCTTTGCAAAGAAGGTCAGGTGTTTGACATGGCGGCTTAAAAGTGCCCCGATGTTCTCAACTCTTATGGCTGCGTCGGGCTTGAATGTAATGGATATTTCTCCGTTTCGGCCGCGTATCTCCGTAATGCCCAGTTTGTGGGCGGTAAAGCGGATTTCGGATATTCTTAAAAGGTTCTCGCAGGCTTTGGGAACGGTGCCGAAGCGGTCCTTTAACTCGTCACGCATGTCACGCACTTCTTCTTTGGTCTCAAGGGCGGCGATGCGCTTGTAAGTGTCGAGCTTCTGAATTTCGTTAAGAATGTACTCCGAAGGAATAAACGCATCCACATCAAGGTCCGCAAGGGTAGTAAAGTCCTCGGTGACGGACTCGCCTTTTTTGGCGAGGACAGCCTTATTCAGCATCTTACAGTACAAATCATAACCGACTGCCGCAAGGTGACCGTGCTGACTCATGCCGAGAATATTGCCGGCGCCGCGAATCTCAAGGTCGCGCATGGCAATCTTGTAGCCGCTTCCGAGGTCCGTAAACTCACGAATGGTCTGAAGGCGTTTCTCCGCAACTTCTTCAAGAATTTTGTCGCGCTTGTACATGAGGAAAGCGTACGCCGTCCTGTTGGAACGACCCACGCGGCCGCGAAGCTGATATAACTGTGACAGTCCGAGCCTGTCGGAGTCATGAATAATCATGGTATTGACGTTGGGAATGTCGATACCGGTTTCGATAATGGTAGTAGCCACCAGTACATCTATGTCGCCCTTGATAAAGTCGTACATAATACGCTCTATCTCGGATTCTTTCATCTGTCCGTGAGCAAAAGCAACATTGGCATCGGGCACAAGTGCCTGAATGCCCGCGGTTATTTCCGCAATGTTATTGACCCTGTTGTATACGTAGTAGACCTGTCCGTTTCTGGAAAGTTCACGGTTGATGGCCTCTCTCACCATTTCGGGATTGTACTCGCAGACATAAGTCTGGATGGGCAGTCTGTCCCCGGGAGCCTCTTCAAGCAGGCTCATATCCCTTATGCCCACAAGGCTCATGTGAAGGGTTCTGGGAATGGGAGTGGCGGTAAGCGTTAAAACGTCCACGTCTTCTTTTATGTGCTTTATTTTTTCTTTGTGCGTTACACCGAAGCGCTGTTCCTCGTCGATTATGAGGAGTCCCAGGTCCTTGAATTTAATATCCGCGGAGAGCATTCTGTGGGTTCCGATTACGATGTCCACCATGCCCTTTTTAAGGTCATCGATAGTTTTGTTCTGCTCGGATTTGGGCACAAAGCGGCTTAAGAGAGCAACTTTCACGGGGAAGTCCCTCATTCTTTCGCTGAAGGTATTAAAGTGCTGCTGTGCCAGAATGGTGGTGGGTACGAGGAAGGCCACCTGTTTGCCATCCTGAACAGCCTTGAAAGCGGCTCTTATGGCTATTTCGGTCTTGCCAAAGCCCACGTCACCGCAGATGAGACGGTCCATAATCTTGGTGCTCTGCATGTCTGCCTTGGTGGCTTCGATGGCCTCAAGCTGGTCGCCCGTTTCTTCGTAGGGGAAGCTTTCCTCAAATTCACGCTGCCAGGGCGTATCAGCCGAGAATACATACCCCTCTCTGTCGCGGCGGGCGGCATACAGGGTCACCAGTTCCTCAGCCACTTCGTTGACTGCGGTCTTAACCTTGCCGGTGGTGTTCTCCCATTCTTTGGTGCCAAGTTTGTTAATCTTCGGCTTTTTGGCATCGGCCGAAGCATATTTCATGATAACGTCAAGAGCGGTGGCGGGCACATACAGCACGCCTCCGTCCCTGTATTCTATACGCATGTAGTCCTTGGCAACCTTGTCCACTTCCACCTTCTCGATGCCCTTGTAGACACCGATACCAAAGGATTCGTGCACCACATAGTCGCCTATCTGAAGGTCGTTAAAGTCACGGACTTTGCTGCCTTCGGATTCATAGCGCTTCTTGCGCTTTTTCTTTTTAACCTCGCTGAAAATATCACTTTCCGAAATAACCACAAAGCCGATATCGGGGTACTCAAAGCCCTTTAACACACGGCCGTACATGGTCATTATTTCGCCGCTCTGCATCTCGTGATTGCGGTCCTCGGAAAAGAAAGCGGTCACTCCCTCGTCCTTAAGATTGTCGGCAATACGTTCCGCACGGGAGCGGGAACCCGAAAGAATCAGGACTTTATACTTGCGCTTTTTATAGGAATTTAAATCTCTTACCAGTTCATTGAAGCTGTTATTGTAAGAAGGAATGCTTCTTGCGGTAATGCCCATGGTGTATTCGGGCTTAATCGAAAAGCCTTTGACGGGCATGGTGCTTATCAAAAGAAGACTTTCCTGAGAAAGTTTCGCATAAATCGCGGCGCTTTCTATCAGAATGTCGGTCTGGCCCGGAAGGCTGTAGCCCTTTTCAAGTCGGGCCTTCATGCTTTCTTTGAACTCAAGCTCCACTCCCTCGGCATGTTCTTTGATACGGGAGGGCTCATCGAGTACAAAAAGAGCATTCTTCATGTAGTCGCAGACGGACAAAGAATCCTTGAAGAAATACTTTAAATAGCCGTCGGCGTTGAAGGTCCAGGGAAGCTCGGTAATCTGCTCCCTCACTTCCTCGAACATGACTTCCAGTCTGTGGGCTTCTTCGGGCTTGCCGGCCTTTCTGAATTTCGCCACGCAGGCTTTGGTATCCGCTTCTATGCCCGTTAATCCCCCAAGAAGGTCGTCCTCGGTAAGAGGAAGCTCCGTTGCGGGATAAACCGTAATACTCTCAAGGCGCTCAATGGAACGCTGGCTCTGAACGTCAAAGCTTCTGACCGAGCTTACCTCATCGCCCCAGAGTTCTATTCTGTATGGATTCTCTTCGGTGAAATCAAAGATATCGATAATGCCGCCGCGCACCGAGAACTGGCCGCCTGCCTCGACCTGATAGGTCTTCTCGTATCCCAGGGCACAGAGCTTTTTGACAAGCTCATGCTCGGATACTTCCGCATTTACCGAAATTTTAATAAGACTGTTTTTTAATACATCAAGACCCGCTCCCGCATTCATAAGGCCGCCGAAGGTGGTTATGAGGGTGCAGGGAAGACCCATGAGCAACCTTTTAAGACAGGTGATTCTGTCCCTTGTAATCTTATTGCCGTGAACATCGGCCTGATAGAAAATTGCGTCTTTGGCCGGATACATGCGCACGTTTTTATCGTACATTCTGTAGTCCTCGTAGATTTCTTTTACGCGGACGTCACTGTACGTAACTATCACTTTATTGGAAAAGCCTTCGGAGAGGGCAAATGCCATGTTCCACTTCTGGGAATCCACACAGCCCGTGACCGAAACTGCCTTTTTCTTTTGTAATACAGCCTTCGCTTCGGCTATTCCCGAAAGGCTGTCAAGAGGCCCTGTTAATGCTCTCATTCTTTGTTCCTGTCAACCTTGCGGTTATATTTGTTCATGGCTTCGTCCACTTCACCGTTAAGCATCATGACTGCTGCCGTAATGGCCTCGTCTATGGCGTCACGAAGAGGTTCTGCATCTTCTTTGTGAAAGTGGCCGAGCACCCAGTCAGCCAGGTCCATGCGGGGAGGCTTCTCGCCTATACCCACGCGAATACGCTGAAAGTCTGTGGTACCAAGGTGCGAAATAATGCTCTTCATACCGTTGTGGCCGCCTGCGGAGCCTTTCTTTCTGACTCTTAAGCCGCCTACATCAAGGGTAATGTCGTCATAAATAACTATAAGTTCCGTCTCAATGTCGGGCTTGTAGTAATCGGTGAGTTCTCTTAAGCTCTCACCGCTGTTGTTCATAAACGTCTGGGGCTTGGCAAGAATAACCTTGTGTCCTTCTATAACACCTTTGCCGATTAATGCCTTGTGCTTTTTTTCGCTTACATCTATTCCGTACTTTCGCGAAAGAGCGTCTATTGTCATAAAGCCCGCATTGTGGCGGGTGTTTTCATAATCTTTGCCGGGATTTCCCAGGCCTGCAATAATAATCATTTCTGTATCTCCTGTTAACCGCAACCATTATACAAAAACGGCCGGGTTAACGCAAGAATGGGCTGCGCACCCGGCGCAGCCCCATAAAACCTACATTATAAATCTGTCGTTGTCTTCGATAACAACTCTGATGGCGCCCTCACCCTTGTAATAGGAGTTGGCCCTTACGGTGCCGTGGCTTTCGACGATGCAGTTCTCTATGTAAGAATTGTCGCCGATGTAAACATCGTTAAGAATAATGGAGTTCTTGATGACACAGTTATTGCCGATGTATGTTTCTTTGAAAATAACGGAGTCCTCAATCACGCCGTTAACGATGGTACCACTGGAAATAAGGCTGTTGCGAACCTGTGCCCCCATGTTGTATTTGGCGGGAGGAAGGTCGTCTACTTTGGAGTAAATGTCCGGATACTGTTTAAAGAAGTAGTTCCTTATTTCGGGCTTTAAGAAGTCCATGTTGGTGTAGAAATAATCCTCGAGGCTGGCAATGTTACGCCAGTATTCGGATATCTTGTAACCGTAAATCTTCTTAATGTCCTTCATTCTGATAAGAACGTCGCGCACGAAATCGTAACGGTCTTCGGAAGCGCACTTCTCAATCATCTCTATAAGGGCACGTCTTCTGATAACGTAGATACCGCAGGAAATGGTGGAGGTTTTCGCCACTACGGGTTTCTCCTCAAACTCCTCGATACGGTATTCCTCGTTCATCTTGATGGTACCGAAACGATCGATGTCGCGAAGGTCGTCCGCATCACGGCATACTACGGTGATGTCTGCTTTTTTGTTGATATGGTATTCCAGAAGTTTATTGTAATCCATCTTATAGATACAGTCTGCGGAAGCGATTACCACGTAAGGCTCGTGACTGTTCTTAAGAAAAGAAAGATTCTGGAAAATAGCATCTGCGGTACCTCTGTACCAGAAGTTATTCTCGGCCGTAACCGCAGGAGTGAAAACAAAAAGGCCTCCCTGCTTTCGACCGAAATCCCACCATTTTGAGGAGCTTAAGTGCTCATTTAAGCTGCCTGCATTGTACTGGGTGAAAACACCAACCTTCTGAATATGGGAATTGGACATGTTACTGAGTACAAAGTCTATACTTCTGTAGCTTCCGGCAACGGGCATGGCAGCTACCGCGCGTCTGGATACAAGTTCTTTCATACGATGGCTGGATCCGCCGGCCAATACAATACCTATCGCTCTCATGACTCGTCACCTGCCTTTATAAGTGTTCCGCCGCTCTTTAAGCATCCGTCGGGATAATCTGCGGCCTCGGTTTCGCCGAATACCACACTGTTCTTGCCGATATGAACATTCGGAGGAATAATACTCTTCTCGCCGATTGTAACCAGGCCGGAATTGTAAATCTTGGGATTAACTTCATTGGGAAGCTCTTCGCCCTCACCTAGAACGGAATTTTCACCGATTACCGCGCCTTCGGCAACGATACACTTCGTACACTGAACGTTTTCTTTAATCTCCACTTCGTTCATGATAATGGAGTCTCTTATAACCGCGTTCTCTCCTATGGTGACGCCGCGACCGATTACGGAATTGTAGACCTTACCGTAAATCTCGCTGCCTTCACCCACGATACTCTTCTCAAGTACACTGTCCCTGGAAAGGTACTGGGGAGGAAGGGTCTCGCTCTTGGTATAAATCTTCCAGTATTCTTCGTATAAGTTAAATTCGGGAACAAGGTCGATTAATTCCATATTGGCCTGCCAGTAGGAATCAAGGGTTCCGACGTCCTTCCAGTAGCCGGTAAATTCATAGGCATACATGGGCGAACCGTTGTTGTGGCAGTAAGGAATAACGTGCTTACCAAAGTCGAGAGCCACCTGGCTGGCCTTGGCAATAAGTGCTTCTTTTAACGTCTTCCAGTTAAATATGTAGATACCCATGGAAGCCAGGTTACTTCTGGGATTCTCGGGTTTTTCTTCGAATTCGGTGATGCGACCTTCGTCGTCGGTAATCATGATGCCGAAACGCTTAGCCTCCTCCATGGGAACGGGCATAACGGCTATGGTGACGTCAGCATTGTGCTCCTTGTGGAAATCAAGCATAACCTCATAGTCCATCTTATAAATATGGTCGCCGGAAAGAATCAAAACATAGTCCGGATTATATGTCTCCATATAGTCCAGATTCTGATAGATGGCATTGGCGGTACCGGTGTACCATTCGCTGTTCTCACTCTTCTCATAAGGAGGAAGCACGGTAACACCACCGATATTGCGGTCCAGATCCCACGGAATACCGATGCCGATGTGAGTATTAAGTCTTAAGGGCTGATACTGGGTAAGAACACCCACGGTATCTACGCCTGAATTAATACAGTTGGAAAGCGGGAAATCAATAATTCTGTACTTGCCGCCGAAAGAAACGGCAGGCTTGGCCATCTTGGCGGTTAAGACTCCGAGTCGGCTTCCCTGGCCACCCGCCAAAAGCATGGCAATCATCTCTTTTTTTATCATTGATGCCTCCTGATTTATTAATAAATCATCCATATTCAGTTTAACCCACTTTTATCGTTAAAGCAACGAAAGTTTCGTAAGGTTTGCGTTTTTTTCAAGGAATGCTATAATCAATCTGTCGGAATCCCGAAAAAGAAATTTTCCGACCGGAGTTTTATTATGAACATAACTTTAAATCCCAATATGCATGTATATTTTATAGGAATAGGCGGTATCTCCATGAGCGGTATCGCCAGCATTCTTTTGGCTGACGGCTACAAGGTTTCCGGCTCCGATGCCAAAGAAAGCGACCTTACGAGAAAGCTTACGGAAGACGGCGCCACCGTGTACTACGGTCAGGAAGTTTCCCACATCACCGATGATGTTGACGCCATCGTTTACACCGCAGCCATCAGACCCGACAATGCGGAATACAAGGCTATGGTAGCTTCAGGCAAGCCTTATCTTACCAGAGCCGAATTCCTCGGTTTATTGATGAAAGAATACGACACTCCCGTTGCCATAAGCGGAACTCACGGCAAGACCACCACTACTTCCATGATTTCCGAAATCCTGCTTGAAGCAGATACAGACCCCACGCTTTCTGTGGGCGGTGTGTTAAAGAGTATCAATTCAAACCTGAGAGTCGGTGCCCACGACTTCTTTGTATTTGAGGCCTGTGAGTATACCAACAGTTTTTTAAGCTTTTTCCCCAAGGTTTCCGTCATACTTAATATAGAAGAAGACCATCTGGATTTCTTTAAAGACATTACCGAAATAAGGCAGTCCTTCAAGCGTTTTGCGGATTTGCTCCCCGCCGACGGACTTCTTGTTATCAACGGCGAAATCGACAATTACAAAGAAATAGTCAAGGATATCAAATGTCCTTACGTTACTTACGGTTTTTCACCGGCCTTCGATTTCTGGGCGTCGGATATAAGCTTTGACAAAAACGGACATCCTTCTTTTACCTGTCATGTCAAAAAAACGGGAGGCGAGTTTGATGTAGCTCTTGCCACCACGGGTATTCACAATGTATCCAATGCTTTGGCAGCCATTGCTGTCGCAAGACATTTAAAGGTTTCCGCATCCAAGATTAAGAGCGCACTTTTGAATTGCAGCGGTTCCAAGAGACGTTTTGAATTGCTCGGAGAGTTTAACGGAGTAACGGTAATTGACGATTACGCTCATCATCCCACCGAAATCCGTGCCACTCTTACGGCGGCTCAGAATAAGCCTCACAACAGACTGTGGGTTGTGTTCCAGCCTCATACTTACACACGTACCAAGGCGCTTTTGCCCGACTTTGTGGAGGCTCTTTCTTTGGCTGATAAAGTGGTGCTTACTGATGTATATGCGGCACGTGAGAAGGATATTTACGGCTGCAACTCACTTACCCTTTATGAAGCCATGAAGGAAAAAGGAATCGATGTAACATATATTAAAGATTTTTCCGAAATAGAAAATTTCGTTAAGAAAAATTGCACTACCGACGACCTGTTGATAACTATGGGCGCGGGAGATGTTGTAAACATCGGACAAAACCTTGTTTTGAAATAGTTATCCACCAGTCCACATTTTTTTGTCCTTTTTGGAGACAGAAAAATGTGGATTATTTTTGCCCTGCTTTTCTTAGTCATTTAGTGGATTTTCGGTTTTAAATCCACAGTGTCCACATTATCCACAAAACACTTATGTGTGTCTCAAAGCCTTGATTTTGCTGGCTTTTTCGGCATTTTACCCATTTTATTTATTAACCTTTTTTGGTAGAATCAACATTGGAAATTCCGCCGGGGGTACCCCCTCGCGAAGCGCAATGGAGATGCGTTTTCCAAATATTCACCACCGTTAGGGGATAGGGGAGATTTTAATGAACTCTTTGACAATATATAAAGATGATTACGCAGGCAGCACAGCCATTTCGAATAGATTTATCGACACTTTCATGGCCGATGCCAACGATGCTCAGCTCAAGGTCTATCTTTATCTTGTTCGCATGATGAGTGCGAATCTTCCTACCGGAATCTCCGATATGGCAGACAAATTCAATCACACCGAAAAAGACATCATGAGAGCCCTCAAATATTGGGAGCGCAACCACCTTCTGGCTCTTGAATACAATGAAGCCAAGGTTCTTACCGGCATTCGCTTTGTTTCTCCGGCCGAGATACCCACAAATGTTGAACGTCCTTTGGCTCCCATTGTACCTTTGAAGCTTGTGCCGTCTCCCGCCGAGGTTAAGGCTCCCGAAGTTAAGCCCTCCGAACCTGCAAGACCGGACTACGATAATATCTCTTATTCCAGAGACCAGCTTAAAGCTTTCAAGGATTCTCCCGAGACCGGACAGATTCTTTTTATTGCCGAAGCTTATCTTCAGAAGCAGTTATCCCTTAAGGATATAGAAATCTTATACTTTATAAGCGATGAGCTTAAGTTTTCTCCGGAGCTTGTGGATTATCTTCTCCAGTATTGTGTGGATCGCAATAAAACAGGCTTCGCATATATTAAAAAGGTTGCCATTTCCTGGGCCGAAGCAGGCGTCAAGACACCCAAGCAGGCCAAATCCTTTATCGGCAACAGCTATGACAAAAACGTATATACCATCCTTAAGTCTCTGGGACGTTCTTCCGTTCCCACTCCCAAAGAAGCCGAAATGGTTTCTAAGTGGTACAAAGACTACGGATTTGACTTGGAGATCATCAATGAGGCATGCGGACGCACCGTTCTTGCCACCGATTCACACAGACTTGAGTACTGCGAGAAGATTCTTTCTTCCTGGAAGAATGCAGGCGTTAAGACCTTGTCCGATGTAGCCGGCGCCGATTCTTCTTACAGAAAGCCCAAGACTCCCGCCGCAGTTTCACCCGCGAAGAATCAGTTCAACCAGATGATTCACACCAAATACGACTTTGACGAAATAGAGCGACAGATACTCAGTAATTAATGTTTCCTGTTCGTTGCCTGTAATATATTAGTATGAAAGGGTCAATATGGCATTAACACAAGCTCAGTTTGATACTATTTTACAAAGATACGAAGCCACAAGACTTAAGAACCAGCACATTCTCAACCAAAGGCGAGAATACGTATATAAAAATGTAGAAGGATACAAGGAACTTGATGATTCCGTGGTATCCGTCTCCATGGACATGGCTCGCAAGAAAATGTCCGGTGACAGCGAAGCCATTGAGGAACTTCACGCTCTTCTTTCAGACTTAAAGAGCATGAAGCGAAGCCTTTTAAAGGGCGCAGGTCTTCCCGAAGACTACCTTGAGCCCATATATGACTGCCCGGATTGTCACGACACCGGCTATATCAAGAATGAGAAGTGTCACTGCCTCAAGCAGCAGATTATCGAAATTCTCTACGAGCAGTCCAATATTAAGGAATTTCTTGAAGATAATAACTTTAGCAAGCTTGACTATTCTTACCACAAAGGTGAGGGGTTTGAAGCTTTTAAAAGAGCAGTTTTTATCAGTCGCGAACTTGTTGAAAAAATCGACTTTGAGCATAAAAACATTTTGTTTTACGGGTCTGTAGGCACCGGCAAGTCTTTTTTGTCCGGCTGCATTGCCAAAGATATCCTGGATTCGGGCCACTCCGTAATCTACTTCAGTGCGGTTGCTTTATTTGAAGCTCTGGCTCGTCAAACCTTTGATAATAAGGCAAAAGAAGACCTTTACAATTTCCATGATTATATATATAATTGTGATTTGCTAATTGTAGACGATTTGGGAACCGAGGTCTCAAACTCCTTTGTTTCCAACCAGCTCTTCTCATTTATCAACGAAAGAAACCTTCGTAAGAAATCTACCATTATTTCCACGAATCTTTCTTTGGACCAGATAAGTGACAGATATTCCGAGAGAGTTTTCTCCCGCATTATCAGCACTTATACTGCATGTAAATTGTCCGGAGCTGATATAAGAATCGTCAATCGCAAGTGTTGATTTTGAAAGTGAGGATTCTTTTTCATGGCTGTTTTTGAAGACAAGCGTAACCTTGAAACTATCCCCGTCGGTTCCCTTGGCATCATTCCTCTCGAGGGATGCAAAGAGCTGGGTCAGAAGGTGGACAGTTATCTTGTTAAGTGGCGTGAGGAGCGTGAGAACGAGCACAAAGAAAGTCTTGCGTTTTCCGGCTACATGAGACCTTCCTACATACTTCAGGCCAAGGTTCCGAGATTCGGTTCCGGCGAGGCCAAAGGTCTTATTCTTGAATCGGTAAGAGGTACCGATTTGTATTTGATGGTAGATGTATGTAACTACTCTCTTACCTACTCAATGTGCGGCTATGAGAATCACATGTCTCCCGACGATCATTATCAGGATTTAAAACGTATCATCGCTGCCGTAGGCGGTAAGGCCAGACGTATCACCGTCATCATGCCTTTTCTTTACGAAAGCAGACAGCATAAGCGCACCGCAAGAGAATCTCTTGACTGTGCAATGGCTCTTCAGGAGCTTACTTCAATGGGCGTTGACAACATCATTACCTTCGATGCTCATGACCCCAGAGTTCAGAATGCAATTCCTCTTCACGGTTTTGAAACCATTCAGCCCGCATATCAGTTCATCAAGGGCTTACTTAAGAATGTTAAGGGCTTAAGCATCGATGCGGACCACATGATGGTTATCTCTCCCGATGAAGGCGGCATGGGACGTGCCATTTATCTTGCCAACGTTTTGGGGCTTGACATGGGTATGTTCTACAAGAGACGTGATTACACTACTATCGTAGATGGACGTAACCCAATTGTTGCTCACGAATACTTAGGAGATTCTGTTGAAGGTAAAGACGTTCTTATCATCGACGATATGATTTCTTCCGGAGATTCTATGTTAGATGTTGCTAAGCAGCTCAAGAAGAGAAAAGCAAAGAGAGTATTCGTTGCTTCTACATTCGGTTTATTTACAAACGGTCTTGAGAGATTTGACAAGGCATACGAAGAAGGTCTTATCTACAGAGTTATGACTACTAACTCAATCTACCAGACACCTGAACTCTTAGAGAGAGAATGGTACATCAATGTAGATATTGCTAAGTACACAGCTTTATTTATCGACAGATTAAACCACGACGGATCAATCAGCGACCTTCTCAATCCTATTGAGAAAATCTCTAAGAAGGTTGCAGAATATAATAATAAATAATTTATTATATAATCGCTGTTAATTATATAATAAATTATACGAAGCATTTCGCGCTTTAAAAATACCGGAGAAGATTTTGATGTATATTTTCAGAATCTTCTCTGTTTTTATTATCACAAGTTTCAAATAAGTAACTCCATTCCTACACTTTATCACAAAAGATGTAACTATTCAGCCTTTCAGCAATGCCAGCTCGAATCTGCATATAAATCTGCTAAGTTTTTATGTGCATG
>JAEEGK010022619.1_pt1 | contig 13188 bp, 10 predicted proteins | sample 8958771 | NCBI WGS metagenome assembly JAEEGK01 (sample SAMN16246547, study PRJNA631951) | gut metagenome | biome: gut microbiome; feature: rumen; material: SC-attached | host: Bos | place: Iran: Karaj | collected 2018-10 | reverse complement strand
AAACACACCACAACAGCATCGAGAGAGACATACACCAAACACCCGTCCAAAAAAAAAAATAAGATTTCTCCCCAGATTTTTGACAAAAATGTAAATTCGCGGCAAATATATATATGACAGAAGTGGGCGGCACCGTGCCCCCTCAAGCAGGGCCGCCGGGGCCGCCCCGCCAAAACCTCCCCGTTTTGGAATTGGGCCTATAAAAACTTTGTCAGCCATATTTTATAGGCCCAAACAGAGTCCACGGAAATGCCCGTTTCACAAATTGGCCTATAAAACACTGCACCTGCAAGCTCTTATAGGCCCAAAAACAGCTTTCACATAAGGAGGAAAGAAAATAAAACTTCAAAAACAGAATTCGGGCCTATAAGAACTCCACATACCTAAGTTTTATAGGCCCAAATTCAAAACACACTCTAGTTAAAGAGTAAACAAGGCCTATAAAACTAAGTTCACAACATTTTTATAGGCCCACACCGCCGTCACACGGCAAAAAAAAGGAGAACACAGTGACATTAGAACAACTTCCACCCGATACTCTCACCGAGCAATTACAGAATCGCCGTGAGGAATTAAAAATCCTGCTCGCCAAAAAGCTCCGCTCATTAAAAAGTGCCCCGGAGGGCCACCTGCGCGTTGCGCAGGCGCACGAAGGCCGCAAGCTGCAATATTACCATGTAACTTCCCGGGGAGACACGAAAGGCACTTACATCCCCCACGCGCAGCTGCAGCTTGCAAAGCGCCTGGCGCAAAAACAGTACGACCAGAATCTCATAAAACTCCTGCGCCGCCAGATAGCTGCACTCGACCATCTTCTTGCGGCCGCTGGTCCCAAACTCCCGGCCCTTTACGAAAGTCACTGCCGCGCCCGCCGCCTCCTGATTACTCCGGCAACGCTGCCCAACGATCAATACGCCGAGCTCTGGCAAAATGTACAATGGACAGGACACCCCTTCTCTCCCGACACGCCGGACTTCTACACCTCCCGCAAAGAACGAGTTCGCTCCAAATCTGAGGTAATAATTGCAGACACTCTGGCCCGTCACAAAATTCCTTACCGCTACGAATACCCGCTAGAACTCAAAAACGGCTGCATCTATCATCCAGATTTTCTCTGCCTGAATCTTCGTACCCGAAAAGAATTTATCTGGGAACATTTTGGCCTTATGGACAATCCGGATTATGCAAATAAAACCGCATCGAAACTTAAAGCTTTCAATGAAAATAAAATCTTCCCGGGCAAAAATCTGATAATAACAATGGAAACTGCAGATACTCAATTAAGTTCGCAGCAAGTTGAAAATCTGATTATGGAATATTTAGTTTAGGTGGGGGAAGCCTCCCCCTCGCTCCCAAGTCCTCAGTCGCGGTAGTTTCGCCAAGCTCAACCACCGCTTCTTCCGGTCTTGTCCGCTACCCCTTCTAGCGGGGCTCCGCCCCGCAACGCCCCTCGACTCTTTCTACAAAGTCGGTGCCCCAGTATTCGCAGAGCATTGCGCGGGCTTTGTCTTGAATCTCCGGGACAACAGTCTCGCGAAGTTGTTTAAGATTATTGTTCAGATAGAAAACAGTACGGCGGCGAACTTCTTCTACTTCTTCATTTGAAAAAGATTCCGGCTTGTTCTGCATAAATTGAGAGATGATTGCGAAAACGCTGGCTGCAGAACAAATCTTTCGCCAGGCCAGTGCAGTTGAGATTTTTCTTGTACCCGTCATGCCTGAATTCAGGCGGTAGCGGTAAACTTTTGTTTCAATACCAGTATAAGATTTTGCATTAAGCGAAATATAGAAAAAGAGCAGAAAGTCTTCTGCCATATTACATTCAGTATAAGGAATATTCTCAAAAGCCTTTAGAAAAAGCTCTCGACTTATAAGCTTACCCCAGCTCGTACCGGTAAACTCTTTTCCCAAAAGCCAGCGAGTAAAAATCTCGCGGCCTTCGAGCTTTCCATAATGAATTGCACCATAACGGTTTTCTTCGGCCGGAGTAAATTTATTCTCGGAATCAAAAGTTCCGGCCGTAGAAGTGCCATGAACAATATCGCATTCGGTGGCTGCGACTGTCGAAAGCTCTTTTGCCAGAGCCTTGAGCGCTCCTGCTTCCAGCTGGTCGTCGCTGTCGCACTGGAGAATATACTTTCCGTGAGCTTCGTAAACAAGAGTACGGCGAACTTCTACAAGGCCGCGGTTTTCGTTGTGCTCAATGTAATGTATTTCTACAGGAGCAAGACCGGAAAGCTTGCGCACTTTTTTACATTCTTTTTCCATTGAGCGAACAATCTTTTTTGCACTTCGGCCACGCTCATCACGGCCAAAGCTTGCATCATTCAGAACAAGAATTTCAAAAGAATCAAAATCCTGAGTAATCACCGAGCGCAGACAGGCCTCAAGATAAGGCTCTGTCTCATAAACCGGCAGACATACCGAAATTAAAGGAGAAGTACTTTTACTCATTATCGCCGCAAGAAATTCCTACATAGAAACTATTTGTAGAGCCAGAACCATTTTCTGTATAATAATCAAAGTAGTCGTCTACAGAAATAAGCGAATTAGATGTTAGTACTGAAGTCTCGTTTTCTGATAATCCTACAGAAGAATCTAAAGTCACAATTTTTTCAACAGCAAAATTTTCCAGATCTACATAAACAACACGGTTTACATTTTTGTAGCGCAGCAAATTATTATCTGTATAGAAGGCAAGCCCTTCATCTGCAATTACAAGTTTTTTCGGTTTAACTGCAATAAATCTTGTTGGACCATAAAAACTTTTTTCACCTTCTTGAGGAAAACAAATTTTTGGATACTGCACTCCAGATTCAGATGAAGGAATAAAAGGAATTGTACATTCTTCATCTGTATACATAAGATTATTATTATACCCTTGAAGCTTATACTCTGTATTGGAAAGTGCACTTGTAGTTAAACCTGTATTCCTAACACTTCCATCAAAGAGATTTACTTCAATTACAGCACCTCTGTTACCCACAGATGTTGCCGAACTCGACCATGAGAAGGCTTCCTTATACAAAAGATAAAGGCAGCCATCCTGGTAGAGCATATCCGAAATTGTTATTGAAGAAATTGGATCTAAATTATCAAGTGACACAGGAATTGTCTTTACCAAAGGTTTCTGTTCGTCCTCTGAACTAAAATCAAAGACAAATATTTTAAACTTAGAATCCGTTGTCTTAACTAAAAAATAGGCCTTTTCATCATATACCGCAAGATTGAGAACATTCTCAAAATCTGTAACTTCTTCAATTTGAAGCTGAACAGAACCGCTGGTTGTTCCCTCCGAAAGCAAATTCGGATATTTATTTATTCGTACAGGATTTTCGCCTTTTCGAAAATACACGATTTTTGTTTTAGGATCGACTGTAAAATTACCTCCCCTATCCGTTTCCTGGCTTATTGCAAGAGAGCTCCAGTCATCACCATAAGTCCATCCGCTTTTATTTGACCTGACAGCGTTTTCACCGCCATATACTACATTATAGAAATATCCTTCTGTGTCAAAAAATGTATTATCAAAATACCAAGAGGATCCAATTTCATAATTTGCATAAAAATCAGAACCTAAAGCCTCAAGCTCAGAAGACGAACTTACTAATGAAGGAAGTGAAGAAGCAACAAAACTACCAATAGAATTTTCATCTACCAGGTAATAGAAAGTACCTCCCTTAGACACATTTGATTCTTCTGTTCCTTCTTTCCATTGTTTATCATTCCACAGCAGTAGTTTATCAAAGTTCGGAACAATTTCTGCACCGTAGCCAGCTATCATAGAATTACTTACAGTCAGCTGACCATCGCTGGCACTTCCATACCAGGTGTCTGTTGTAAAACCGGGGTACACATTAATTACATGTTCACAGGAATATAAGGTGTTTCCGGCGGCATCGTCAAAAGTCAATTTAGCAAAATATGCACCGCTGTAAAAGTTGTCATAAACAATCTGAGCCTTTCCATCTGTTACAGGGAATGACTTGTTGTATTCTCCCGCCATAAGTTTATTCAAAAACTCCATTTTCATCAGACCATCAGGGGTTTCAGGTCTTTGATCATTGAAAAAGGCAGGTCCCTTAAAATAAACTTTTACATTATTAACTTTTGCTGCAGCAGTTGAATCAAGAGAAACTCCAAGATTTATTTTTCCCTCGCCTTCTTCAACTGCTTGTATTGTAATTTTAAGCTGATTGAGGATTGGACCTTCAATTGTTAATTCAGCATGACCAGAAGCATAAATAACTTCATCTTTTATTAAAAGGGCCAGAAAATCATATTTACCCTTACCATCAAGGGTAATGCTGAATTTACCATCACTATCGGCTTCAAAAGTTTTATAAGATTCTGATTCAGTTTTTTCAGATTCGGCTTGCTCTTCGATTTTATAAACACGTATTTCCCAGGAAAGTCCATTCAAATTAAAAGAAGAGGTTGCTGTTCGCTGTGATAAAGCAGCACCGTTTTCTCCAAAAGAAATGTATCCATTAACAGTATAGGAGCCGTTATCTGGAGAATACAGCAAAGGCTGGTCCACATCGCCTGCACAGCTTGCAAAAATCAGTGTAAATAAAAAAGCAAATGCTGCAATGAATAATTTATTAATTTTGTTCAATTTGATTTTCATTTTCACTGTCTCCTATTCTTTTATACAATACAGATGATAATCACGTATATAATCATCAAAAAGTTCTACATCAAACATGGTGCCTGTCACAGCTCCTCCACCAACCCAACTCTCCCACTCATCCTGAGTATTTAAATAATACCATGTTCCACTTGGATCTGCCAAAGTTATATTACAACCTGAGTTGAATGCACCATTTTCAATTGCAATAACTTTTTTTGGAATTGTAAAACTTGTAAGAGCCGTTCCAGCGAATGAATTCTGCCATATTTCTTTTAGTTCTCCATCTATCGGAATGTCTACATTGGAAAGTGCAGAACATCCACAGAAAACATCATAATCAATTTTTTCTACAGAAGCCGGAATTGTTACACTTGTCAAGGCTGTACAGTTAAGAAATGCTGAATTTAATATTGATGTTGCATCTCCCGGAAGAATAAATGAAGAGATTCTTTCACAACCGTCAAATACACCTCCGCTAGTATCTCCGAAACCTCTATCTTCCTCCGGAAGCGACGATCTCAGTTCTCCCATATCAAAATCATAAAGAGGAGCTTCATCATTAATTGCACCTTTTATAACTCCACAAATCCCATTATAAGGTATAGAAGTAATTCCACTAAAGCCAACTTTTCTCTGATTTCCAGTCAGATACTTATTAATAACACTGCCAAAAGCGTTTCCAAAAGAATCAACACTATAATAATAGCTCATATCAATATCATAAGCATTTATAACCTGAATAGTAAAAGTTTCAGACACAGGCTCAAACTGAGGGAAGAGTTCTTCCTTTCCTTCACTATTTACATATGTTTTTTTGTTAGGCCCAACTATCAAAGTAAGCTCATAGCTTCCTTCACTAGGAAAGGCATCACCAAGATTGCCAGAAAACAAAACCTTATTATAAGAAGTCCGCGGCACAAAATTAATTTCTCTATGGTTTTTTTTCAGCCTTGCCTGTACAAGTAAAAGGTCCTGATTGACTTCTTCATAAGCACCTGTTCCATCAGCCCCAACTTCAGCTGTTTTTTTATAAGTCCAGTCAACATCTGAAAGAATATCATTACCTTCATCATCCAACAGAGAGAATGCGAACTCTCCCTTGTTTAGCCAGATTTCTGCACTTGAGGCTTGGGTGTTTTTTACAAGAGTTACATTTTTTTCAAGACCAATCTCCAGCACTCCGTTGAACAAATACTTCATTGTAACTTTGATTGGATTGGATCCGGTCTGAATAATAATCGGATCACTAGTTCCCTTGGCTACAACTAAATCACCATATAATATTTTTGCTTCTGCATACACAGATAAGCCAACAAGAAGATTCTCAAAGGAAATACTGGTACCTTCATTAGAAAGAACTGCAGTTTTAGTATTTCTACCTGCATCGCTTACAAGATCCACCTGAACAGTTAGCGCATTTGAATCATTTTCTGCCTTCATAACTCCAGCAGATCTTTGGAAAACTAAGCCCGGAATATAAAACTCAACACTTCCGCCAGCAGGCTCAATCAGATTAGTATTATTAAAACATGAAACAAAAAGACTTGAAACGAACAAGAAAAATAGAGATAACAGAGAGGTCAGAGTTTTTTTCATTCCCAACTCCTTGAAATATTGAAATATCTTCTATTATAGACTGTTGGAGTTGTTCTAGTCAAATAAAATTGGGGCAAAAAAAAAGGACCAGATAATCCCAAGCACAGCTCTAAACGCATACCGCTGCTGGATTCCTCCTCTGACGGGGTTTTGCGATAGACACTTGAAGGGCATCTGGTCCAATGCAAAGAATCTACCATAAAAATGGCCGAAAAGTCAATTATCAATAAATCTTACAAAACGTGTTCTTTTATGAACTGGCCTACGCCGTCGTGATTGTTATCGTAAGTGGTTACGTGGCGGGCTATTTTTTTGATTTCTTCAAGGCCGTTACACATGGCAACACCGTGGCCTGCCATGCGGATAAGACTTTCGTCGTTCATACTGTCGCCAAAGCCCATTACCTTTTCCATGCCAAAACCAAGCTCATTTGCAAGATGACTGACAGCCTCGCCCTTTCCACAGTTTGGCGGCAGGATTTCGAGAAAGTATGGCTTACTTGTAAAGATTACTGCGCGCTCACCGAACTCGGCACGAAGCTCACTCTGGAGTTCAAGAAGTTCTGCAGGTTCGCCCGGAACAAGCATTTTTGTAAAACCTGTTTTAAGGAACTCATCATAATCATCTATTTTTGCACCTTTGAGTCCGCACAAATCAACATCGAGCTTTGTCCATTTTGTTTCTTCGCGGTAATAAATTGTATCCGGTGTGTAAACTTCGCTGCGAAGGCCACGCGCCTCTGCCAGCTGATTTGTTCGGATTAAAACTTCTGGTTCAACTTTACGGCAGAAAATCTGTTCGCGTTTATGTAAATCAAAAATTGAACAGCCGTTTATGGCAATCAAAAAACGTCCGGCTTCTTTACCAGCAATCTCAAGCCGGCGTACAAAAGGAAGAATTGCGTCTTCTGCCCGGCCAGAACAAAGTACAACATAAATACCGTGCTCTGCACATTGGCGAAGAGCGTTTACGTTACCATCTGAAATCTGGCGGTCGTCGTTCAAAAGAGTGTCATCAAGATCAAGCGCAATTAATTTAACATCGAGTTTTTCCATGTGCGCTAGTATACACTAAAAAGGCAGGGAATGCCATTACTCCCAGGCATCAAGAAATTCCAGCATAAACTGCTGAATATTGCTAAACCACTTTTTCTGGAAGCGGCAGGCTTCTTTTCCTATGTAACGGAAGTGCCAGCATTCCCACATGTAACCGGTTACATCTTCATAGCCCTGAGGAAAACTGAGAGACCAGCCAAAGTCTGCGGCATGGTCATAAACCCACTTCCCCATTTTTGTGTCGCCCCAGTCATCGGTAATTGAACCAAAATCAATTGCAACTCCAAGCTGATGCTGGCTTGTTCCCGGGCGGGCGCTGTAACGTTCTGCAAGCTCAAGGCCATCCTGTTTTACATAGCGGTTAAAAAGTCCTTCCTGATACTGATATGAACGATAGGTAGAGCTGACAAGAAGTTTAATTCCATCATTTAAGGCAGCGCGCGACAAATCTTCAAGGGCGGCATAAGCTTCCGGGCGAAGAGAAAGATCGTTTCGGCTCACATTCCAAAGCTCATTCCCCTTTACAGGAATAAGGTCGCGAGGCACATAGTCTGAGCCGACAGAATGTTTTTTATCAATAAGAAAATAAAGAGACAAATCATCAGTGCGAAAGTTTTTTTCAACTTCAAGAACGCGGTGAAGGTCAGCTAGAAATTCTTCCGGATCGCCGTTTGGAATTGCAGCCTTACAGCGGTCTGTCATAGAAAGAAGAACGCGATTAAGTTTTTCAATTTCAGGATTTAATTCTGGCTGAAGATTGCTCTGAGGCGCAGAAGCAGACTCTTTTTGTTTTGATTTACTATCTGATTTTGCACAGGCAGTAAAATTAACAAGCAGTAATACAGAAAAAAGGAGAAGAGATTTTTTTATTTGTTTATGCATTTTTATAAGCCTTCTTTTCGAATTCTTCTACCGGCAGAGGTTTTGAAAAATAGAAGCCCTGAATCAAATCGCAATCTTTCTTTGCAAGAAAATCAACCTGCTCACGGGTTTCAATACCTTCAGCAACAATCTGCATTCCAAGCTTTTTTGCCAGAGTAATTGTTTCTCCAACAATAAGATTAGAACGCTCGATATCATCTACACTGCGGAAAAATTCTGCATCAATTTTAATAATGTCCAGAGGAAGTTCCTTAAGCGAATTCAAAGAAGAGTAACCTGCTCCAAAATCGTCCATCGAAACCTTAAATCCAAAAGACTTTAATTTATTTACAGTTTCAAGTAAAACGGCCTTATCATCAAAGAAGGCACTTTCTGTAAGCTCAAGCTCAATGTATTCGTGCGGAACTTTATAGGTGTCTACAATTTCGCAGATATGTTCTGCAAGATTCTCTTCTGCAAAATGTGCCCGGGAAACGTTTACAGAAATTGGAACTATTTTTTTACCCTGACTTTCCCACAAGGCTTGAAGATGCGCAACTTCTGTAAGCATGTAATCATCAAGCTGAAGGATAAATCCATTTCGTTCAAAGAGAGGAATAAATTTTGCAGGGGAAATAAAACCAAGAACAGGATGCTGCCAGCGGACAAGAGCTTCTGCGGCAGAAAGCTTTTCACCCTTTGTAGAATACTTTGGCTGGAGGAAAACTTTAAACTCATGATCTTCCAGAGCCTTATCCATATCATCTTCAATACGGCGTTCCCAAACCTGTTCTTCCTTCATTGAATCATCAAACCAGACAATCTCATCCTGAATCTTTATTGATTTTGGAACAGCAAGACCTGCGCAGGTAAGCACAAGAGAAATATCATCAGAGTGTGATTTTACAGGACAAATACCTGCTGAGAAAGAAAGACGTTGAGAGTTACGTCTTTCGCGCAAAATGTTCATGATGTTTTTAAGACGGATAAACAAAGTATCCTGATTCTGATAATTCAGAAGAAGGGCAAAATCTGATTTTTCTACATGCGCAACGAATTCTTTTTTATCCAGCATTGAAACTATATCTGAATTAAGTTCCTCAAGAAGATTCTCCCCCTGTTTGAGACCATAGGCTGTACAATAGTTTCTGTATTTTTCCAAACGAAGCTGAACGACTGCATATTTGCGGCGACTGCGAGCAATTTCTTTTTTTGCCTTTTGAATAAAATAATCTTTATTGTAGCCACCGGTAATTGTGTCTGTAGTAACAAGTTTGTTTACCCTAACACGTTCATGAATATAACTGATAACTTTTATAATTTCATAAATGCCGCTGAAAATTAAAATAATCACAAAAAAGAAAAGAACTGTACACAGCAGATTGAACTGGAAAGCATTTAATTTGTAAACCATTTTAAAACACAAGTTCACATTTGGAATTGAAGTTTTGATAAATGAAATAGAATGTAAACCTATACTTTCTGTATTAGCCCAGGTCAAAAACTCACGATCTCTTAATAAGCGGGTAAACTTCAGGGATTTAAAAAAGTTTCTCGGATTATAAAGTATTTGTTTTATATCTGTTCCAATAAAATTTGTGTGAGAAGGCTTCTCTTCTCCAGAAATCAGAACATCAAAAGAAAAGGAATTGTTTTCAGGATCCAGAAAATGAATCATTCCTATATCGTTAAACAGGCGTTGAGATTCTTCATCAAATAATTTTCTTAATTCCGGAAAAAGTGAGATTATGTCGTTTTTATCATCAATATAAATACTTTCTATACCATTATAAACAGTTTCAAAGGTATTAAGCTGCTGATTCAACTCCTCTCTTGATTCTTTTTCCCAGTTTTCATTTACATATTCCAGTACTGTCTTACAATCTTTTGCATTATTCAAAATAAGAGAGTTAATTATTCCAAATACAGAAATAGCACAAATAAAAACTGTAAATGAGAAAATAATTAATTCTGTTAAAATCATCTGAACTACGACGGTCCAGATAGGCAGGCGTTGCAAACGTTTTATTCTACGCTCTTTTTTCTTGCTCATAACAACTTATTATAAAACAACGAAATGAGATTTTCTACTGATTTTATTAGTCTTTCGGACACAGTTAGTCTAATTTTCTAACTGCAAAACTCCATTCATCAAAATTGTTCTGGAAGATCCGTCACCATAAGTAAGAACAATAGTAGGCTCGCGCACAACTCCGTCCAGGTGAATCAGGCTTGGAGCATCGTTGTCATAGTTTTCGCCGATTGCAAAGTGACAGGTATGGAAAGCCTTTTCATCTTCCAGCATGTTTCCTGTAATGTTTGCAGCAGGGTTGAGACCGATTCCAAGTTCGCCAATGTTGCGGGCATTCTTTTTGTAGATTTCTGCCTGCCCCTTTGGAAGCTTGCCTTCCTTTTCGAGAACAAAGGGGCGAAGTTCTGCTTCTACAATTGTTTTGAGAAGACGGCGGGATTCTGCACCACCGGTAATATCTGTAACGTAGCCTTTTTCAACCTTGCAGGTGATCGGAGTTTCGAGGATTGAATCTCCGTCAGAAAAAGTCATTGAACCGTCGTAAACGATTGTACCTTCACAGCCATCGCTCTGCTGTTCCAGCGGAGTACCGTCAGCAGCTTTGAGTGTGCTTCCTCCAACTACAGGACTTATAAAAACCTCGCCTGCCGGGATGTTGCCGCCGGTTCCGGGTTTTGAAAAGTCGCCGTCATCTGCAAGAAGACCGCGGCCATTAATCGGGATAACGAGGTCTGTACCGGCCGGCGCCGTAACGCGCACACTTACAGCACCTTTAAAAATTTCTGTGAGCTTTGCGCAGCGCTCCTGAAGCTGTTTGTAATCTATAGCAGCAGTGCGGTTCATCATGTCTGGAGTAATTCCAGGAGTCCAGGCTCCACGCATTGTTTTTTTGCCATCCAAAAGATAGTCGAAAATATGAGTGAACTTCTGGCCATCTTCTGTAGTGTATGGATTTGCTGTCGCCTTAGGATCTTTTCCAAGCTTGATATTTGAAATAGAGAAGCAGACTTCTGGTTCTGTTGCAATGGCCGCAAGGACCTCGGGGTTTGCATTGTCGAAGCTTGTTTTGTCCGGCTGATACATGAGAGTTGCGAGGGCACCTGCTTCGCTGCTTGCTGAGTAAAGATCCTGCGCAATTTCTGCAGTGGCCGGATTTGCAATAATAAGCACTCTCTCTCCCTTTTTAATTTTTACAACATCTTCTACAACAACCTGAGAAGGTGTGCGTGTTTTTTTATTTAAAATACCCATATTAAACTCCTGATGTTATGCCGAATTAATTTCGGCAGCTATTTTTTAATCAAAACAAGATTGCGTTCTGAGTCTTCCAGGCCCGAAACCTTGAGCGGCTCTACTTCGTAATCTGGTACCAGAGAATTGATAGCGCTCATTTCTTCTTTTATGTTTTCAAGTTTTGCTTTGTAGGCACAAAGATAGCCCTGCGGCTTTACAATACGCAAAAGAGTTTTTGTCATTTTTTTATCGAGCGGGCGGAAAGCACGGAAGGTAATAAGATTATAAGATTCCGGCTGCACCCGTTCTGCTTCACTGTTTATTACTGTTACATTTTTGAGGCCTAAAATTGCGGCGCAGTTTTCGAGGAAGGAACAGCGCTTTTCCATACGTTCAACAAGCTCAAAGCGAACTCCAGAAAACTCCGGCAGCAAAGAAAAAGCCGACGCAAGAGGAATACCCGGAAGGCCACCACCGCTGCCAATATCAGCTACAACTAACGACTGTTCGTTAGTCAATCCACCACTACAGAGTTCTGCAATTTTCGGCCAGGCGACAAGAGAATCATAAATATGGCGAACCACAAGTTCATCGCGATCGCTTGTATTTGTAAGATTATATGCTGAATTAAAAAGAATGATTTCTTTTATGTAGGCTTCCATTTTCTGAGCAAGGGCTTCTGCCGCTACTTCCGGAATCCCGCATTTTTCAAGTCCATCAATCATATCTATCATTTGTTATCTATATCCAAAAGAAGGTCTGCATTAAGCGGGTCGCTTGAATAATGCAGCACTACAAGATTTCCGGTTTTTTCTGCAGTAAGATTTTTTACATTCGAAAGTCTGTAGATGTATGAGTTCTCGTTTTTAGAATCCTGAACAATACTTGGCTGAACCTTGTATGTAATTGAAGAACCGTTTGAACTAACTGTCTTAAAAAGCAGATAGAAAGTTTCTGTTCGAGTCTGCTGGTTTACAAAATATCTTCTGTCTGCAGAAAGCAAGAAAGTTCCGTCCGCTTCTGTTTCGCTGAAGAAAACTTTTGTAAGAGAGTCTGCAATATTATATCCGTTGATTTTGAAACGGAGAATTGAAGGCTCCCTCTTTTTAAAATTTTCTGCATCAGTTTTTACTGCATTCAGTTCGTTCTTTTCTTTTGCACTTGCACTCTGCTGCTGTTGTTTCAAATCATTAAGACTATTTAAAACCTGCTGAAGAAGTACATTTGTAGAAGTAGAGGTTGAATAGTTTGAAAGATTACCTGCAGAAGCAAGAGAGGAAAGATTGCTGAAAAGTCCTGAATCATAAAGCGAAGAAATATCGTTTGCAGTAAGAGCACCGCTGTTTGAAAAAACTGTAGGCTTCATACTGTCTGGAGTAAGCGATTCTGTAAGAATGGTTTCAGTCTTATCTTTATCTTTTTCTGTCGAGTTTTTCTTATTAGGATTGTTCGGACGGCTTGGAAAGCTTGGAGTATAAAAACCACCGCCAACTGTCGGCATGTCAGGCATAGAAGGCATCTCCGGCATATCAAGAGGAGATGATTGTGTCTGAGCAAAAAGAATTGTGCCAGCCAGAATAATACAGGCTGCGACTGCGGCTTTTTTTGATTTACAAACTCGCAAGGCTTTCCTCCACATATTCAAGACGCTGAGTGAGCTGAGCAATTGTTTTTTCGAGTCGTGATTTTTCGCGTTCAAGCTTGGTTTTAGGATCAGTTCCATTTGCCTGAGCTGACTTCTGTTTCATCATCTCGCGAACAGAAGAAGGACTTTTTCC
>JAEEGK010022616.1_pt1 | contig 13189 bp, 15 predicted proteins | sample 8958771 | NCBI WGS metagenome assembly JAEEGK01 (sample SAMN16246547, study PRJNA631951) | gut metagenome | biome: gut microbiome; feature: rumen; material: SC-attached | host: Bos | place: Iran: Karaj | collected 2018-10 | reverse complement strand
TGCCCAGGTTCATGGGTGAAAACACATGCAAGAAACCGGCGGCCATCAATCCCAAGGTATTTGCATCCATAAGTAACAGCCTCCCCTCTTACAAGAATTCTCCCAGTATCTCACCTTTGGGCAGCGGTACATTCAGGAACCAGCTGAAAGTGAAATACGTCAGGACAAGCATAACCAGCAACACAAGCGCCATGTACTTTTTGGGAATATGGAAGTATTGCAGGCAGAACAGAATATAAATGAGGGACGCCACATAAAACCCGAAAAAGTACATCAGAGCAAAGAACCCCAGGAAAGCCGCAAACATGGTCCAAAACTGTTTGGGCTGGAATCCTTTAAATGTTTCCGACAAATCATTAATCACGTGCCTGTCTTTCAAATATTGCTTTACCATATCGTACAGTCGGATGGTGGTAAGCAAAAACAAAAGCCCGATGACAAAATGGGGATAATGACGGGCTCCTTCCGGGAACTTCTGCGTCTCATGCTGAAAAAAGGCGCAAAACAGATACATGAAGCCACAGATATAAAGATCGGTCCTTTTCATAAAAGCAACCTCGCGATCATAATCTCAACCAACCAAAAATAAAGCCGGTCTGAAGCAGCCGTCACACAGGCAGCCGCCTCAGCCGGCTTCAGTTTTTAAAGGATAACCGTAATACAGAGGAAAGAGACCCGTTGCCGAACCTCGTTCATCCCTCATGAATCCGATTATTTATCATATAACTTGGTAACTACGTTCTTACAGAAATCCATCTGTTCCTTAATCAAAGCGCCCAGGGCCTTGCTGTCTTTGTAATCGGTAGCCATGCCGGCTTTCTGATGAGCTTCTTTAACCTTCGGATCGTCCATGGTCTTCTTCATAGCGGTTTCATAGAATTTGATGATATTTTCCGGAGTTCCCTTCGGAGCTACCAGAGCACGGGCAGAGCCGTACCATTTATTGTAATAACCCAGTTCGCCCAATGTCGGAACATCTTTTAACTGCGGATCACGTTTTTCAGAGAACAGGCCTAACACGCGCAGTTCCGCTTTATCGCCGTTGATCAGCTTGGCAATATCGGCCACTTTGGCGCAGGAGAAATCAACCTCGCCCTGGCGCAAAGCCAGCAGCTGGTCAGCAGTGCCGCCGTAAGGAACAGCCTTGTACTGGAATTTGGCAGACTGTGCAAGCAGTTGGGCTGCCGTATGGTTGGAAGCCTTTACGCCGTTAGTGGAAGCTTTCAGTTCGCCAGGTTTCGCCTGTGCGTCGGCAACCAGTTCTTTCAGGGTCTTCCATTTTGCGTCTTTCTTAACTACAACTACACCGGTCTCGGTCAGATGGTTGCAGATGGGAACAATGCTCTGATCGTTAAACGGAGCATTCGGCTGAATAGCCAGCGTAGTATAGGTCGGGAGGTTGATGAAACCGATGGTATATCCGTCCGGTTTTGCCTTGGTCAGTTCGGTCCAGCCAATCTTGCCATCAGCACCCGGTTTGTTTTCAATGACCATGGTCTGACCTACATAGGGTTTGGCATTGTTCAGCAGCAGGCGGGCGCCTGTATCCGTACCGGAACCGGCCTTATATGCGATAATGACCTTAACATCCTTCGTGGGTTTCCATTCCTTGTTGGCATCGGCAGCCTTCTTGTCTCCACCGCCGCCACCGCAACCCGTCATCAGAACAGAAGCAGCCAACATAAGGGACCCTGCTACAGCAAGAAATTTTTTCATGAGTTTCTCCTCCTTCATTAAATTCAATTTTACAAAACTGTGCTCCCGTCCAAAACGGTCCGGACGAGCGCAAAATTTCTGTACAACCGATACATTAACTATACTACAACTCGAAAAAAGATTCAAGAAATATTTACCCTAAAGACAACGGCAAAAACAGTATGCAAAACGAATTATCAATCAGCCGGAAAAAAGAAAACACATCCTCTTGCAGTGTTCATTCCGCAATACATGATGTGTTTTATATGCTGCCCCGGTAACTGTAAAGAAGTAAGTAAAACAATTCCCGGCCTTTTATCAGAAAAATGAAAAATCGGTTTATTGCTGCGGAGACTCTTCCTTTTTCAGCCGTTCCAACGCTTCGCGAGCCGCCTGCTGTTCCGATTCCTTCTTGGTACGGCCTTTCCCGCTGCCGTATTCCATACCGTTAATAAAAACTCCGGAAGTAAAGATGCGATTATGCTCCGGACCTTCAAAATCCAGCATTTCGTACACGATTTCATATTGGGCCTCATGCTGCAACCGTTCCTGCAGCATGCTTTTGTAATCTCCCATCACCAGCTGTCCGTTACACACAGCGTTGATTTCTTCTTCCAAAAGCCCTAACAGATATTGCTGCGCCGCCGCAAAGCCCTGATCCAGATAATAAGCTCCCAGCACTGCTTCGAAAGCATCTGCCAGGATAGAAGGGCGCTGATTCCCTCCGGAAGACAATTCGCCGTTACCCATACGCAGGTAATCCCCCAGCCCGATACGTTTTGCACACTGATATAGCGAAGCTTCGCACACTACCTGGGCCCGCAGCTTGGTCATCCGGCCTTCATCAAAATGGGGAAAATGCTCAAACATATAGGTGCTGACAATAAGACCCAGAACAGAATCCCCCAGAAATTCCAATCGTTCATTATGCTCATTGTGAGGATAGTGCGGTGTTTCATGTGCAAAAGAAGTATGTGTCAGAGCCAGATTCAGCAGTTCAAAATGTTGCATTGTGATTCCCAGCCCTGCACACAGTTCTTTCAGTTGTTCTTTTCGTTCTTCGCTACAGCGGGTCAATCCTGCAGAATTTTTCATGGTCACTGTGCGCCCGTCTCTTATGCTTCGTACTTTCTAATAACGATAACCGCATTATGTCCGCCAAAGCCGAAGTTGCTGGACATGGCAGCCCGGACCTCCTGTTTCCTCGCTTCGTTGGGAACAAAGTCCAAATCCATACCGTCTTCCGCATCCACTTCATGATAATTTATGGTGGGTGGAATGATACCGTTCACAATGGTAAGAACCGTTGCAACCGCTTCCATACCTCCGGCCCCACCTAACAGATGACCGGTCATAGATTTATTGGAACTCATGGGAACTTTGTAAGCACGTTCCCCAAAAATCTTTTTGGAAGCGATGACCTCGTTCAAATCATTGCGATGGGTAGAAGTTCCGTGAGCGTTGATGTAATCAATGTCATCCGGGGTCAGACCTGCGTCTTTAATCGCCGCTTCCATGCAGACAGCAGGCATCTCCCCTGCCGGATCGGGAGCAGTGATATGGTAAGCATCAGTGTTCATGGCGAAACCTGCCAACTCCGCATAAATATGAGCGCCCCGTTTTTTTGCGTGCTCCAACTCTTCCAGCACGATTACACCGCCACCTTCACCCATCACAAAACCGCTCCGGGTCTTATCAAAAGGACGGGAAGCTGCCTGAGGATTATCATTGCTGTCGGTGCAAAGGGCCTTCATGTTTTCAAAACCGGCGATAGCAATGGGGTTCACCGCCGCTTCCACACCGCCGGCAATCATCACGTCCGCATCACCGTACTGAATAGTACGCATTGCATCTCCTATGCAGTTAGTGCCAGTAGCGCAGGCTGTTACAATAGCCGTATTGGGCCCCTTCCACCCCAGTGCTATGCCGATATGGGCTGCTGGCATGTTGGGGATTTCCATGGGAATAAAGAACGGGCTGATACGTCCCGGCCCTTTTTCCCCGTATTTCAGGGACTGTTCCAGGAACGTAATGATTCCTCCGATGCCGGTACCGACACACACGCCCAAACGGGCAGAATCTTCCTGCGCCACATCAATGCCGGCATCCGCCACCGCCTGCCTGGCAACGGCAACCGCAAAATGAGCCACCCGGTCCATTTTACGCCCCTCTTTTTTATCAACATACTGGGTGTAATCAAAATCTTTGACTTCCCCTGCGATTTTCGTTTTCAATGCCGAAGTATCGAATGCTTTTATCGTATCGATACCGGATTTCCCGGCAATCAGATTGTTCCAAAATGTTTCTACATCATTACCGATTGGTGTAACAACGCCTAACCCGGTAATTACCACGCGTTTCTTCAAAATCATCACCTCAAAATTATTGGGAACCACAGGACCATGCACCGGACGATTTGCCCGCCCGCCTTACTGCCCCGCTTCCTTTTAGCTGTTGATAGCTGCTACTTCATCCTTGATGCGCTGGAAAATTTCTTTCACCGGCAAGATTTCATGAATCTTCCACATGTGAGCCCCGGTAAAAATCAGACCGGTTTCCACATCTCCCTGCTGAGCCCGGGACAAGGCACGAATTATACAGAACTGATGCGTGCAATGTTTCAGACATGCATCACAGGTTACCGGCAGAGGTGCCCTGCCTTCAAGGGAAAGTTGGGCAAAAGGACTGCGGATGGCGCGACCCTTATAACCTACCGGACTGTCAATCTGTACGACGTCCTCTTTTACCATCCTCAGGTACATTTCCTTAAGGAAACGTGCGCCGTTGGACTCCTCGCTGGCCGCAAACCGGCTGCCCATCTGCACACCGTCAGCCCCCAGGTTCAGAAGATCCACAATATCCTGCCCGCAGGTAGCTCCGCCCGCCGCAATGACAGGTATATTCACTGCTTTTACAATGTCCGGAAGGATCTCCTTGATTGACTGTTGCGTCCCCAAATGACCGCCTGCTTCCGTACCCTCAACTACAATTGCGGAAGCCCCCAGCTTTTCAGAAATCTTTGCCAGCTTTACAGACGATACAATCGGTACAACAGCCACATTGTATTCCCTGCCGACGGCAAAAATATCTCTTGAAAAACCGGCGCCGGCCACAATCAGGTCCACGCCTTCCTGCGCGGCAGTTACAATTAAGTTTTTAAACGCGCGCGCTGCAACCATGCAGTTGATGCCAATGATACCCTTGCCGTTGGTCAGCTTACGGGCAAGACGGATTTCCGTCCGTAATTCCTGCTCCTCCATACCGGAAGCAGCAATCAGACCGATTCCCCCCTCATTGGCCACCGCAGCAGCCAGACGTGCCGTCGATAATCTAATTGCCATGCCGCCCTGGATAATCGGAACCTGCGCAACTAAATTCCCTATTTTAAGCACTGGTAATTTCAACAGATATCCCCCATTTCAGGAAACAAATTCACAATCCTCAAACATAAACAGTTTACAGGGATGCCCTTACCCAGGGCATCCCCAAACTGATCGGCATTATGCCTCTTTTTCTTCGTCTAACATTTTGACTGCGTCAGCAACAGTACGGATCTTTTCAGCTTTTTCATCCGGAATTTCTACGCCGAATTCTTCTTCAAATGCCATAATAAGTTCGACGATATCCAGAGAATCAGCTCCCAGATCATCAATGAACGCAGATTCCATTTTTACTTCATCAGCGTCAACGCTTAACTGTTCAACAGTAATATCTCTTACTTTTTCGAAAGTGCCCATCACGATTCACCTCCTCTCAAGACCTTTACCGGTCAGTCTCCTGTTTCTTAATTCATAAACATACCGCCATTTACATGTAATGTCTGGCCAGTAATATACGCAGCTTCATCCGATACAAGGAATGCAACCGCTTTTGCAATATCCTCCGGGTCGCCAAGACGCCCCATGGGGATACCTGCTTTCAAACTTTCCACTACCTTTTCCGGCAGCACTGCTGTCATATCGGTAGCAATAAAACCCGGAGCCACAGCATTTACCGTAATGCCGCGAGCCGCCACTTCTTTCGCCGTGGCTTTGGTAAAGCCCAGGATACCAGCCTTGGCTGCGGCATAGTTCGCCTGACCGGCATTACCCATGGCTCCCACTACAGAACTGATGCTGACGATTCGGCCACTACGGGCTTTCATCATATATTTAACGGCAGCCTTAGTGCAGTTAAACACACTTTTCAAGTTGGTGAGCAACACCGCATCCCAATCCGCTTCCTTCATACGCATCAGAAGACCATCCCGGGTAATACCAGCGTTGTTTACCAGAATATCAATCTTTCCAAAGGCCTTAACCACTTCGTCAATCATAGCGACACATGCTTCCGCGTCAGCCACATCTGTCTTCACCAGAATCGCTTTGCGCCCCAGCGCTTCCACTTCCGCCCTGGTCTTCTCGGCAGCTTCCGTATTGCCGGCATAGTTAATGGCAATATCAGCGCCCCGGGAAGCCAACAACAGTGCGATACTCCTACCGATCCCACGTGAAGCACCTGTAACTAATGCAACTTTTCCTTCTAACTGCATTTTAGCGAACCTCCTTAAAATAAGCAAGTGTTTTTTCCAAACTTGCCATATCTTCCACATTTAACGCGTTCATACCCCGGTCAATTTTTTTTGTAAAACCGGTCAGAACCTTGCCCGGACCCACTTCAACAAACGTATTTACGCCTTCTTTGATCATCCGGTGCATAGACATTTCCCATTTGACTGGGCTTGCGGCCTGTTTTACCAACAGGGCACGGATTTCTTCCGCTTTGACAACCGGCTCAGCGGTTACATTGGCAAATACCGGGAATTTTGCATCCCGGAATTCAATCTTGTCTAACACTTCCTTCAGGCGTTCTGCAGCCGGTTTCATCAGAGTGCTGTGGAACGGTGCGCTTACCGGCAGTGAGATAACCCGTTTGGCTCCTGCTGTTTTTAAAGCTTCCGCTGCTTTGTCCACTGCCTTTGTTGCCCCCGCAATAACAACCTGGCCGGGGCAGTTAAAGTTGACAGCCTGCACTGCTTCTCCGCATTCTGCTTCCACGTTCTGGCAAACTGCCACGATTTCATCCGGCGTCAGCCCTATCACTGCCGCCATGGCGCCTTCCCCTACAGGAACTGCTTCCTGCATGAATTCACCACGCTTGTGGACCGCAACCACCGCATCCTGAAGCCTCATAACGCCGGCTGCTACCAGTGCGGAATATTCACCCAGACTGTGGCCGCCGGCAGCCTCGCAATCCAGCCCGCGTTCGCGCATCACAGCCAGCGCCGCCACACTGCAGGTCAGAATGGCAGGCTGGGTATACTTTGTCAGGCGCAGTTCTTCTTCCGGCCCTTCAAAGCACATCTTAGTAATGGAAAAGCCCAGCGCGTCATCCGCTTCCGCAAACACCTTTTTTGCGCAGGCGTAGTTGTCGTAAAAATCCTTGCACATACCAACTTTTTGGGAACCCTGTCCGGGGAATACAAATGCTGTTTTTGACAATGGAACCTACCTCACTTTCCATACTTAAATGTACTGTTATATCTCCGAATTATTTCGCCCATTTTACCAGCGCGCCGGCCCAGGTAAGTCCTGCACCAAAGGCTACCATAATTACATTGTCGCCTTTCTTTAACCGCCCGGCCTCCTGCGCCTCTGTCAGGCAGACGGGAACGCAGGCCGCTGACATATTTCCGTGTTTGTCGATGTTAATCCAGACCCTGTCCCTGTCAATTTTCAGGCGGTCTATGGCATTGTCGATAATGCGCAGGTTCGCCTGATGGGGCACCAGCAATGCAACATCATCTATGGTCATGCCGGCTTTCTGCAGTACCTTCCTGCAGGCATAAGGCATCCGCCGCGCCGCAAATTTAAACACATCCTGTCCGTCCATGTGGATAAGATGTTCGTGGGCATCTACCGTCTCATGGGTCGTCGGCTTCCGACTGCCTCCGGCAGGCTGAATCAGATGACTGCCACCGCTTCCGTCCGCTCCAAGGTCCAGGCTCAAAACCCCGTAACCTTTTTCTACCCGGCCCAGTACGGCAGCGCCCGCACCGTCGCCAAACAACACGCAGGTGTTGCGGTCTGTCCAGTCAGTAATCCGGGAAAGAGTTTCCGCGCCAACCAGCAGAATCTTTTTATACAACCCGCTCACAATACTCTGGCTGCCAATACCCAGACCATATACGAACCCGCTGCAACCCGCGGACAAATCGAAAGCGGCGGCATTTTTTGCGCCCAGCCTTGCCTGCAGAAGACAAGCCGTAGAGGGATATTTATAGTCCGGCGACTCGGTCGCCACAATAATCAGATCCAGCTCTTCCGGTTTGGTGTCCGCATCCGCCAGGGCACGTACTGCCGCCTCGTAGGCCAGATCACTGGTCGCCTGATCCGGAGCAGCTATATGACGGGTCTTGATACCCGTACGTTCGGTAATCCAGGCATCGGAGGTGTCAACCATTTTCTCCAGATCCTGGTTTGTCAGTTTCTTTTCAGGAAGATAACAGCCTATTCCTATTATACCAGCGGCAAATATCACTATGTTTCTCCTTGTATGATTCTTTGAATTTCACTTTTTTACCGCAGACTGCCAACCACCTTGTCTGCTTTTGTCTGCCTTGCAATATCCTCGGCAATGCGGTTACAGATGTTGCGTTCCACACCGTCCACCGCCGCGCCTATAGCATTTTTTATTGCCTTCGCCTTGGAAGAACCATGACAGATAAAGAAAGGCGCCCGTACGCCTAACAGCAGCGCACCGCCGTAAGCTTCCGGATCCAGCCGCTTTTTAAGACCTTTCAGGGCCGGCTGGATTAACAGGCCGCCAACCTTGGCCAGAAAACCTCCGTTCAAAATGGCTTCCTTCACCATGGTCAGGATGGCAGTAGCCAGACCTTCCGCCGCTTTCAGTACCACGTTGCCAACAAAGCCATCGCAGACAACCACGTCAACGTTGCCTTTATTGATATCGCGACCTTCCACATTGCCGATAAAGTTAATCAGCTTCTCTTCCTTCAGCAGTGGATACGTCGCAAGCGTCTGTTCATTTCCTTTGATTTCTTCTTCACCGATATTAAGCAGCCCTACCCTGGGATTCTTAATGTTCAGCATCAGTTCAGCATAAATGGAACCCATGATAGCATTCTGCAGCATATGCTGCGGTTTGGCATCCACCTTGGCCCCGCTGTCCAGCAACACCGTGGTACCCGTCAGACTGGGGATAGGCGTGGCAATCGTCGGCCGGCCTACGCCGCGGATGCGCCCCAGATGGAAAAGGGCCGCAGCTACCGCTGCTCCCGTACTTCCGGAAGACACCAGTGCGTCGCATTCTTTGTTACGCAGAAGATCGGTAGCCACCACGATGGAGGCATCCTTTTTCGTCTTTACCGCAATACCGGGGTGCTCATGCATATCAATGACTTCCGACGCATGCCGGGTCGTCAGATGCGGGTTTTTTTCCGCGCCGTAATCTTTCAGTAATTTTACAATGGTAGGTTCATCCCCTACCAGAACTACGTCACAATTATATTCTTTTACCGCCATTACCGCGCCCAGGACCAATTCCTTCGGGCCGTAATCGGTACCCATTACATCAAGCGCAATTTTCATGCGTTTTCAGCTTCCTTTCCCTTCAGCAAAACCGCTTGCAAGATTGCTGACCAATTTGTCTGTATCAACGCTTTCCTAATTTAAGTCTTCACTTTCGCCTATCGTGGCAATAATAAATTTTGCCCTGAAAACTTCAGTATTATCCTTTTTAATAATGACCCTGATATAATATCTGCCATCTTTGATGTTAGTAACATCCGCCTTGGCTACCAGCCTGTCACCGGGATACACCGGCACTTTATATTTTACATTACCGACAGCCGTTAAGGCAAATTCAGTATCTACCAACGCAAGAGCCAGCGTATCGGCCATAGCAAACATGAAATAACCCCGGCCCACACCGGTTTTTCCCAGCACCATCTCGTTGGTGATGGTCAGGGTTGAAATGGCGGACTTGTTAAGTTCTAAATCAATCAGTTCGCCTACGATATCTTTCTGGTCAATCGCTTTCAGGCGGGTACTGGCCGCACTCGCCATCATACGAATCCGCTCCCGCAGTTCAGGTATATTCAGCGCCAGGCGGTCAAGCCGTACAGTTGGCACGCTGACCTTTAAGGTCTTTGCCAGCTGCTCATCGGTTAAAAATGGATCCTTCTGAATCAACTTCTGCAGTTTTCCATGACGAATCAGCTTTTTCGAAGAATTCATTTTATCACCTCACTTTTAATACCTGGTTATAATACCTGATTGTATGCATTATACTATTTTTCCTTTTTTAATGCAAGCCTTTTTTGTAAAATGCATTACAAATATTATAAACAATACAAGACTCTGATACAAATCCTCTAATGTAACATCATTCAGTCAAAAAAGAACTCAGAGCATTGTGATTAAAGAGAAAAACCCTGAAGACATTGCATCTTCAGGGTCAATACTCACGGTTAAATTATTCTTCTGTTTTAATAACTTCTTTCCCGTTATAGTAACCACATTCCGGGCACACGCGGTGCGGCATTTTCATTTCGTGGCACTGCGGGCATTCAACCAGACCAGGAGCAGTCAGCTTCCAGTTCGCGCGGCGGGAATCGCGGCGTGCTTTGGTCATTTTTCTCTTCGGTACTGCCATTTTCCATACACCTCCTAAGCAAAAATGGTATTTAATATTTGATGAACTGCTTTAATGCCGCAAGTCTTGGATCAATGGTGCCGGTATCGCAGCTGCAGGGATGGACGTTACGGTCCGCCCCGCACACAGGGCAGATTCCCAGGCACTCCTCTTTGCACAAGACTCTCAGAGGTTCTGCCAACAGCAGGCTCTCACGCAGCGGCTCTGTTATATCGACAATGTCCGCTTCGTAGACATAAGCATCATTTTCAACACCCGGACTTCCTGACGGATAATACTTCTCTACGACTTCCGCGGCAGAATCCGCCGTAAACTCTTTCAGGCAACGGGAACACGTACGGTTCACCCTGGCGCTGACACGGGCTTGCAGCAGAAGCACATCCCCCACGTTGGATATTTCACCATCAATGCGGACCTTGCCGGCAATGGGCAGTTCCGTTTCGGTGATATCCAATTCTTCGGGTTCCGCATCAAATTGCAGGAGTTTTTTCCCCGTCAGGTGTCTTCGTATCTCAGCGACATTTATTTTAATCATATTTCACCAATCGTTACAATTATAGCCATACATAAAACCTTTGTCAAGATAAAATCAACAAAGGAATTTATCAGAGTTTCCTCTGATTTTATGATAAAATAATAAAAACGGATAATTTCGGAATAACCCCACATGAAATTTCCTGGCTGAAACGATTGTATAACAGCCGGAATAATATTGCAAGAGGAGTTCCTTATGAATTTAAAGATAATCGGAATTACAGCTGAATACAATCCCTTCCACAACGGGCACCGGTGGCAGCTCCAGACAATCCGGGAAACATTCGGAAATGTACCGGTTATAGCCTGCATGAGCGGAAATATCGTTCAACGGGGCGAAATCGCCCTTACCGATCCCTGGTCCCGGGCCGCCATGGCGGTTCGCGCCGGCGTAGACCTGATCTTGTTGCTGCCTTCCTGGTACTGCCTGCGCAGCGCCGATTATTTTGCCGCCGGGGCAGTAAAAACCCTGGCCGCCACCGGCCTTGTCAACACACTGGTGTGCAGCGTGGAGCATGACGCCGGTAACTCTCTTGCAGAAATTGCAGCCTGGTCGCTGCAGGCAGAAACGGAACTGCAGGTAAAAACGTTACTGCAAAAGGGCCTGTCCTACGGCAAAGCCTGGGAAACTGCGGCCAAGCAGAATCATAAAGACGCCAGTTGGTTTAAAGAAGCAAACAACCTGCTGGCGCTGGCGTACCAAAAAACCGTTTTGCAAAACAATCTGCCTGTCGAACTTCTAACTCTTCCGCGCCAGGGAAGCAGTTACAACGACACGGAACTAACGCCACCGTATGCATCCGCCTCCGCCATCCGTACAGCGTTGCGGAACAACTGTCCCCCTTCTTCCCTGGCTTCTGTTTTACCGGAAGACTCCTTAGCTTTATTAAAACTAAATGAAACCGATTATCCTGCCCGCTTTATCCGGCAGGAAGAAACTCTGACCCTTCTGTTGGCCAATCTTCTTATCCGTTGCAACAGCCATGATCTGTATGAGAACAGCAGCGCCAGCCAGGATTTATGTGACCGCTTTCATAATACAAGGTCAGAATTGCAACAGGGCTACAACGCCTTCTGCCTGAGAATTGCCAACAAACGTGATCCACTGCCCTCTGTCCGTCGGCTCGCTCTGCAGCTGCTGTTACATAAAGACCGGGCGTTTTGGACAGAAACACCGGAACCGGCTTACCTTCGGGTACTGGCCTTCAATGACCGCGGCCGCAGCCTGTTGAAAGAAATGAAAGAAACCGCAAAACTGCCTGTCATAACAAAGCCGGGGAGCAAAGATCTCTACAAAAACACCTCCCTGTATCCGCTGTTACAGCTGGATGCCGTTACCACTGACCTGTATCAGCTATTGAACGGCAGAATTGGAGCATACGGAACCAGCTTCACCACGTCACCACTTTATGTAAAGTAAATAACGGATTGTTTCAGATTATCTGCAAAGCATTCCGGAACAGGCTGTACCAGATATCCCGACAATAAAACAAAAACTCCTTATCCACGGTTTGGTCAAAAATGATCATGCGCAGATAAGGTGTTTTTTATCGTCTGGAACTATGAAATCCTACACAAACTAACACGTAATTTCGGTCAGCTCACGGTTATTCTTCTTCAGCAGGCGCCTCTTCCGCTTCTTCCGTTACTGCAGGCGCAGGAATAGCTTCCGGCTGGGCAGCCACGTGCTGCACGCGGGATGCGATAAGTTCTGCCAGGCCCTTCCGTTCCTCATTCACGCTGTTGCGATTGTCTTCAATAGCCCGAAGAGCAGATTGCAGGCTGTTGCCCAGGTAACCCAGCATATCATCCGCGTACTGGAGAGAATCGGTCTTCACCTGATCCGCGTACTGGTCCGCTCCCTGTTTCACTTCATCTTCATAGCGCTGGGCAGAAGTCTTAATATCTTTGGAAAGCATCTCAGCCTGGCGTACGATTTCTTCCTGACGGACCAGCCGGTCCGCCTCTTCCTTGGCAGCCGTAATAATATGTTCCGCTTCCAGATTGGCCTTTTCTACCGTTGCGGCAGCTTCTTCCTTTGCAGAACTCATTATTTTCTGAGATTCCGTCAGAACTTCCGACGCACGTTTTACTTCCTTGGGAATCGCTTCTTTTAAATCATCCAGAATCGCAGACAGGTCGCTTTCTTCCACGATGATTTTGTCCGTCAGCGGAATCCGGTTCGCTTCCGAAATCAGATTGTATAAGTCGTCAAAAATCTGGTCAAGTGTTACGTTTGTACTAAGTCTCTCCAGCATTTTCATATCCTCTTTCTTTTTCAATTTGGCAGCCCTGCCGCCAGCTG
>JAEEGK010022613.1_pt1 | contig 13190 bp, 6 predicted proteins | sample 8958771 | NCBI WGS metagenome assembly JAEEGK01 (sample SAMN16246547, study PRJNA631951) | gut metagenome | biome: gut microbiome; feature: rumen; material: SC-attached | host: Bos | place: Iran: Karaj | collected 2018-10 | reverse complement strand
TTGGGGATTGGGACCAATCCCCAATCCCCAATCCCCAATCCCCATCCCCAAAACATTTAATTTAAAAAAAATATATTTTGTGAATTTGATTAATCAATTAATTTACCATAAATCTTTATAATAATTATTATTTTAAGAATATTAAAATTTTTAAATTTATTTTTTCATTATTTAATGAATTCAAATTTTTATTATATGGAGATAAATATTCAATAATTTTAAAAAAAAATTTAATAATTCACTGAAATTTTTGTCACACGGTCAATGAATTTTAGAAATATATATAAAAGATAGTTTAATTTTCTTTTTAAATTAATGGATTAAGAGATTAATTTCAATTTTTTAAATTTATATTTAAAATAAAATAAACAAACTCTTTTAGTTATGTCAATTTAAAAATAAAAATAATCCTTAAAAAAATGTAAAAACTTTAAATAACATTAATTTTTATTAATTTTTAAAAATAAAAGATTAAAATATATCAAGCTGATATAAGTATGTTTTAGTAAATATAATTAAATAAATTTTCTCTAATAAACTCAAAATTTTTAAAAAATGATAGACTGGTTTATTATTATATTACGTTAATTTAAATATAGATTCCGATTTTTATTTTAAAAAAATTTCCAAAAAATTAATTTATTTTCTTAAATTCCCTTAATAAATATTATAACTTTAAACAAAAAAAAATATTATCTAATAAATGTAAAAAAAATAAAAAAATGAACATTGAAAAACATAAGAAAAAAAAACCAGATTGGAGACATGGAAAAGTTGCAAAACTTTTATTATATTTTATATTAGAGACATATGAATATATTCAAGATACTGATTTTACAAAAGGAATAATATTAGATGAAAGACCTTTAACTCAAATTTTAATTGAAGAAACTTCAAAAAATACAATTGGTCATTATTCATTAATAGCAAAAAAAACAATATTAGGAAAAAGACATTCATTATTAAAAGATAAAAAACAAGAAAAAAAATTATATGAAGAAAGAAATGTAAAATTAATATATTTTTCTTTGTTAAAATTTAAAGGTTTTATTAGATATATGACTTATCAAGAAATATCATTTAGAGATATAAGGAATGCTTCTTGTTATTTAAAGCATAATTTTTATAAAGAAGGAACTTATATTATGAGAAAACATGACAAAAGTAATGCTTTATATGGAATTATTACAGGGAAAATTTCAATAAGAGAAATTAATTTTATTGATAAATATAAACAATTTTATTTTGATAATATCAGAGGAAATGATATTGATGAAGATTTAAGAAATTTAGATAATATCGATTATGAAATTTTTATGAGTGATTTAGAAGAAGAAAATGAATTAGATGATGATTATATTATTTTTAGTGATGGAGATAAAAATTATACTTCTAATAATGTTTATAATAATGAATTAATTAATAATAATCAAAATAATAAAATTGAAAGTATAGAAAATAAAATTGATTTTAAGAAGATTAGAGTAAATAAAAGAAGAGCAACTTTTGAAATTAAAAGAAAAATAATTTTATCTCCTCTAAGAAAAAAAAAATTAAATAAAGTTAAAAGTAATGAATTATTGAAAAGAAATAAAATTCATAATATAAAATCACATTCAAAAAAAAATAAAAACCAAAAGAGCAGTGTTGTAACACAAAGAAATAATAAAAATAACTTATCAAAAATAAATTCAAGATTATTTTTAAAAAAGCTAACTCTAAAAAGTAAAAAGAATATAAATTTAATGAAAAAAAAAAAGAAAAATAAAATAATAAAATCAATAAAAAAATATCAAACTCCAGAAGATTTAAAAGAAAATGAAACAACATTAAAAAATTTTATTTTAGATTTTGAAAATGAAAGAATAACATTAAGTGAAGGATTATGTTTCGGAGAATGGGGATTAATATATAATATACCAAGAACAACATCAATTTACTGTTTAAAAGACACAAATATATTTTATTTAGAAAAAAAATATTTTGACCAATTATTATATCAAAAATTTTCTAAGGCTGATATTAAAAAAGTTCATTTTATTTTAAATAAATTTCCTTTTTTAAAAAAGGATTTAAAATTTAAATATTTATTAACAAAAATTACTCCTGTATTTTTTGATAATGGAGATATAGTTTATACTCCTTTTGATGATGCAAAAATAATTTATTTATTATATAGAGGAGAAGCTTCATTATGTAAATTAAATATTAATGTTCAAAATAAAGAAGAATATTTAAACAAAAAAAATGATTTAAAAGTTATTATTGATTTTATTGAAGGTGGAATTTGTGGGTTAGAAGCAGGACAAGAAATTAAAAAGTATGAGTATTGTCTTCTTGTTAAAAAAGATTTTACTATTTTTTTAAGAATAAATGTAGATTTTATGAATAAAAAATATTCAACTTTTAAAGAATCTATAAAAGATCTTTATATAAATTATAAAAATGTTATTGAACATTTTAAACATAAGAAAAAAATTCTGGAGCAAAGTTCAAGTGATAAAAATAAAAATAAAATTAATTTAAGTGATGAATTTCAAATGAGAAGATCTTTTTCTAATTTTCAAAAAAGAAAAAATAATTTATCAAATATAATGACTGTAACTAATAATATTTGGGAAAGAAATTTTAATTCAAATAACAAAAAATTAAAAAAAAATAAACTCAAAATTTCTTTGAAATATAATTTGAAAAATTTTCCTTTATCAAACAGAAATTCAATTAAAAAGTTGTCAAATAATTTCTCAGAAAGATTATTTTTAACTACAACAAATAATAATAGTAATTATAATAGTCATATTTATAATACAAATCATCAAAGTAAAATTATTAAAAGTGAAAATTTTTCTTCTTTTGATGACAATGATTTAATTATGCCTATTATAAAAGATAAAAATGAGAAAGAAAAAGAAAAAGATTTTAAAAAAAATTTAAATAAAAATATGAATAAAAATGAAATTCTAAAACAATTAGGATTACCTTATCCAATTAAAAGTATTAAAATAATAAAAGGAAAAAATTATTTTAATACAGGAAAATATGAAATTCCTTTGCTAACTAATGTAAAAATATAAATAAATTGTTTTATATTATTCAAATTTTATATTTAATAAAGTAATTAAATTGAAAAATAGAATATATAATAAGAAAAAAGGTAAATTAATAAAAAACATACACAAGAATTAAAATTTTATTTCTATTAAAACAAATAATAAAAATAAAATCCAAACTTTTCTCTTCATACAGTTCATTTATTTCAACTTATTATAGGAATAATTTCTACTTTTTTCGACTTTTTTTAATAAAAACAATAATATCTTTTTAACTTTCTTATTAATAAGTTGTAATAAAATATAAAATATTCCTCTAATTAATATATTGATTTAAATTGTTTCTTGCTCTATTTTTTCATATTTTATCTTAATTTATAATTCTTAATTATTTCATCTATTTCTTTTAAATTTGAAACATCTATAAATTGTTCATCAAATTCTTTCCCTAGTGTAATATTACCATTATCTGCTATTATTTTAAATGTTTCTTTGTCCTTTCTGATCCATTAATTTTTTTTATTTATTAAATTTCAATTTAGATTAAATAATTTTAAAACAACAAAAAAATAATATCTAATAAATAAAAAAATCAAGAAATAAATAGAAATTTAATTTTTTTATTCTCTCTAATGATAAAAATAATATTAACATAAACATTAAATATCAGAAAAACATTAATATAAGAGTGATTATTCATTTCTAATTTTGATTTTTTTCATTTCCTTTTTTTTTCTTTCCACAACACCCTTCCTTTTTTGTTTTATCATTATTTTCTTCAATTTTAATTCCTTTATCATTTTCACTAATAAATTCATCTTGATAATTTTCTACCACTTCATTAATTAAGCTTTCAAAAGCTTGATTAACATTGATATTATTTTTTGCAGAACACTCAAAAAATTTAATATTATATTTTAAAGCAAATTTTTCTCCTTCTTCTTTACTTACTTTTCTTTCATCCTCTAAATCACATTTATTTCCAATTAATATTAAAGGTACTTTTTCATAATTTGTTTTATCCTTAATATCTTTTATCCAATTTTCTAAATTATTTAAACTATTTCTATCATCAATAGAATAAACTAATAAAATTCCTATACAATTCTTAATATATTGTACTGATATTGATTTAAATTTCTCTTGACCTGCTGTATCCCATATTTTTATTTTAATTTTTTTTTCAATATTGTTTACTTTTATTGTTGTATCTTTTATTAAACAATTAAATCCTATCTTTGCTATCATTTCAGGGTCAAATTTATTATTCACATATACTGATGATAAATTTGATTTTCCTACTCCTGAGTCACCTAATGTTCCTAGTTGAATTACTTCACGAATTATTTTTTCTTCCATTTAAATTTCTTAAATGAATTTTTAAAATGATAAAATTCAATAATTTTTTTTTATAAAAAATTATTTTTTTTTATTAATTTTTATTTTGTTATTTTTTCTTTTTTGTTTCATGAATATTTATGTTTAATATAAGGTTTAAATTTTATTTGCTTTTATGAATTCTTTAATAAATATTGAATTAATTATAAATTTTTTGGAATTTGATTTCCAAATAATAATTATTGATAATAAAAAAATTAAGTATTTAAAATATTGAATTATTTGTTTAAAATTTAAAAAAAGGTATGTTGGAATATTTAAAATTGAAAAAGAAGTATTTCAACATTTTATTAACAACAACACCTATAAATAAAACATCCAATAAAAAACAATTTATAAAAATAATCAATAAAAATTTCTTATTGAAGAACTTATAAAGAAAATCCAGATTTTTCCTGAGCATTTAAAGTTAAAAATTATAAAAAAGAAATTCAAACTAAATATTATAAATGCATAAAATGTTTAATTAAAAAGTGTATTTAATTGAATTATACTAATAAAGAAGATTTTTTAATAATATTCGTAAAATATTATTCAAATAAATTAAAAGAAATTATAAATAATAAATTTATTTATTCAATTTTACCAAAAATCAATTTCAATTTAGTGAACTAAGTCGAAAAAAAGTTATAAATAAATTTAATAATTTAGAAGAATTATATGTTTAATTGAAATATAATTTGAAATTAAATTAAAATAAATTGTATTAAAAGGTAATCAAATCAATGAAAAATTTTATAATAAATAAATTTGAAGAAAAATGATTCCAAAAAATATTTAATTGAAATCTTTATAAAATAAGTGAATTAAACCTTTTTAGTGAAAAAAAAAATATATTGATTTACTAGACCAAAATTAAAATATAAAAAATATAGAATATTAAAAATAAAATTCATTTTTTGATTTAATCATTATTCTTGTTTACTTAAAGCAAAAAAAAGAATAGTCAAAATAAAAGATTTTGATCAATAATGGAGAAATTAATAATTCTTGTCAAATATTGGCTCAGTTAATAAAGATTTTTCAAATATTTCAATAGAAAAAAGAATACATTAATACTAATCTAAGTATAACTGATAATTCATTTTATTTAATATTGATTAAAAAATATAATTTTAAATGACAATATAAATCATATTAATAGAGTTATGATAAAAGTAAGTCAAAGTTTAGAAAAAGAAATCATTAATAAATTTCTCCGATTTGTTGATTAAATTTAAAATAATGAATATATAATAAAAATTACAAAAATTTTAATGCAAAAAATAATTGATTCTGAGATTTCTTTTCTATTTTTTTATTCCAAATTTAAAAATTACTATAAATAAAAAAATAAACAATAAAACAAACAAAACTAAAAAAAATTTTTTCGAGTAATAACAAGCTTCATTATCATCAATAGAGAAAAATTTATAATGAAACAATAAAATAGAAATAGATAAATTTAGTTTATCCCAAGCATCAAAATTATCAGGAAAAAAAAGATGAAAAATTCCGTTATTCCCTGTAATAGTTTTAATTTTATTTTTTTCATATATTTTACCTATTATTTGATAATTTTGATAGCAATAATTTCTACATAAAAAGCCTAATTGACAAAAAGGAAATTCAATATAATATTTAAGTTTCTTATTTTTATCTAATATTTCTAAATAAAAAAAATCAGAATTTTCTCGTTCTCTAATATAATAATTTTTAAAACCATCTAAATATTTAATATGATAAATTCTTTCTTTTTTACAACAAGAAAATTTGTTTTGTTTTATAACATTTGAAATTTCAAGATGATTAGGTAAATTTAAATTCAAACTAAACTCCCTTGATTGGTTTGAACAACATTTTTGCTGAAAATAAGTAGTTAATATTTTACCAAAAAATAAAATAACATATCTTTCATCATTTTTATGAAATATTTCATATTTAACTATATTATCACATTGACATTCTAAAATTTCAATTAACTGTTTAATTGAGATATCTTTTATCACCGTTAAATAATCCAATGTTTCTTTTATATCATTACTAAAATTATATACTTCTTTAGCTTTTAGTTCTTTTGATTCATTAGTTAGTGTCGAATGGGAAAATTGTAAATTAATTCCATTTAAATTTTCCATATTTGATTTTATATTTTTTTTTTTTTAAAATAATAATTTAAAAACTAGATTTTTTTTGTTTATAAGGTTTAACATATATAATAAAACCAAAATAAGATAGTAAATTTGGTATCTTTGGACTTTTTGAAGATAAAAGAAATATATTATTTTAAAATATTTAAAATGTTTATCTTCATTCTTTATTTTAAGAATTATTTCTTTTATAATAAGAAAAAACAAATACCTAAAACATTTTTAGATAAATGTATAATTTAAATAAACCAAATAAATTGGTGGATAATTAAGAATAAACCTAATTTCCCAAAAAATGAATATTACTTCCTCAAATAAGGAAAGATAAATAAATTAAAAAATACATATAACTTTCCAAGTAAATGAATAGATAAATCTCATATAAATGGAACAATTTCATAAGGAAAAATATATATTTATGAGAGTTTTACATCATCTCTATTATCTATGTTGCAGAGTTAATAAACTAACTTTTTGATATGAATTACATTTTAATTTTAATTTCCCCTTTCCTTTTCATTTATATGTGTCTAATTCATTGAAACTTACTTATTTCAAATTCAAATATAATCAAAATAATATTCAAATTTATCTTATTTACATTTTATGAAGAAGTCTAATATAAATTGCTAATATTTATATTTTAATGTAATTTGGAAAATATATTGCTATTATTTAGGTTTAAAATTAATAAAAAAATTTTTTCTTATAATTCTCAAATTTTAAAAGATTATTCCAGAAATTGTTATGGTTATCTCCATATTAAATATATTTCAAAGTGCATATCTAAATTTATTATTAATTAAAACTATGATAATATTATTTGATTTTATCTAATTGTAGAAAATAAAATGGAAACTAAATTATTTTCCTTCAATTGAAAAAGAAAAAAAATTACAAATAATAATAAATGATTCATCAAAGTTAATATAGTTAAAATAAAAATTTTTGATTTAATTATTAAAACCAATAATTTTATTTTAATTTTTTAAATGAAAGAAATATTCTTAAATCCACTTCATAAAAAAATTTCATTCAATCTATCTTCATATATCTTACAATTTGCAGTCAAATCAGCACATTCTTTACAACATCTATTATATTGACATTTTATTTTTTCATTTCTTGCTTCATTAAAAGTTTCAGTTTTACAAATAAAATTAATTCCACAAAAATATTTTTCTTTATATTTAGAAGCAATTATTCCTTTTTTATTAATTAATTTTCCTTTTTTTATTTTTTTTTTTTGAATATTTTTAATCATACAATCAACACAAAAACAATTTCCACTTCTACATTTTTTATCAGAACAACAATTACACGTTAATTTGGAAGAACCACAATAATATAAATTATTTAATTTAATGGGAGCGTTTGTTTCAGAAACTTGATTTATTTCCTTTGTTTTACCTAATTTTAAATTATTCAAATCAGAATTTACTAAAATATCTATTGATTTTACATCTTCATTATTATTATTCGTATTACTATTATGATTATTACTTTGTTTTTCTTGATGATAATTTTTATCATTAAATGAATAAGTATCACTTTTTTTTTCCTTATTTACTAAAAAAAATAAACCTTTTCCTGATTTATTGAGTAAACTATTTTTATCAAATAATTCAACGATATTATTTTTATGCATTTGAATTATATGTTCTAAAAAATCAACACAGTTAAAATTTTTATTACATAAAACACATTTACTTTGTCCTCCTTTACAGAAACTATAATGTTCTTTTAATTTATTTCTTGTTTTAAATATTTTTCCACAATTATTTTGACATGGAAAATTTACTTGTTCTAATATTTTTTTTAAACCATTATTTTCAATAAAATTTATATGTTTACATTTTTGGCATTTTTCTTCTTTACATTTCCTACAAAAACAAAAATGACAATTTTCACATTCCAATGGATTTGTTAAAATATCTTCACATATTTCACAATTTAAAACATTTAAATTATCCATTTTTTTATATTAAATTTACATATAATTTAAAATCAGGAAAATTTATTTAAAATCAAAAAAAAAGAAAATATTAACAAATAAGGTTAAAAATTTATATCCTTTAAAAAATTATTATTTTTTTAAGGTTGTTCAAGAATAACAACAGGTTTTTTTATTTTAATACATTTTGGTTTTGGAGGCTCAATTTTAGGTAATTCTTTTTCTTCTAAATTATTTAAAGTTTTCCTTGTTTTATCTTTTATTTGAATTATAGTTCCTTTAGCAATTTTTCTCTTTGATTCATTTGAATATTTCTCTTTTAAACCATCTACATATGTTTCAAATTCTGAATTTAATTCATAATTCTTTTCTTTTTCTGTTAAAGGAATATCTCTATTAATTCATAATATGAAATTTTACATATGCAAATTTTCAAATTGAGATTTTGTATATGATATTAGTAAAGTTATAAAAAATACTTTTAAGAATTTCATTTATTTATATTATTGGTTATCATATTATTTAGAAAAATTTTTTTTTTATTTTTGATAAATATCATATAATTTATTATAAAATAAAATTATAAGTTTTTATCTATTAATTTTTAAGAACGTTTAATAAAAATTCTAATTTAATTTAAAAAACTTTTAATCTTTAAAGAAAAATACTAATAATGCCTAATCTTTATCTCCATTAAAAAACCTTAAATCCAGAACTACAATAAAAAGCTAAACATAAGAAATAAAAAATATCCTTAAAAAAAAAAACAAAAAAAATAGAATAAAAATCACAATCCAAAAAAAAAAATTAAATAAAAAATGAGAACCCTTCTACTCTTAGCATTAATATCATTATCACTTTCAGTTGTAGAAAAAAAATCAGAAATAAAGCCAGTTCCAGTATTGGAATGTTTATTAACAAGTGACATAATAGTCAAAGATGTTAAAGCTGTATATAATGCAATTAAAAAATATTCTGAAGACAAAGATATTCTTGCATTAATTTCAACAGTAATGGCAGTTTATCCTGAATTGGAAGCAGAAGTAACAAGATGTTTAAAAGCTGAAATTGTTCTTGAAAAGGGGAATGTTCCTGCAAAAATTAAAAAAATTTGGGAATCTATTCCAGAAGCTACTCGAACTTTGATTAAAGGTGCTGCTAAAATTTTAGGAAAAAGATTAGCTGAAAAAAATTGTATAAAATATCTAAAAGATGAAGATATTTGTTCTCTTATTACTGATTATATTGATGATCTTTAAAAAATATTTGAAAGTTTTAGTATTAGTTTTTTAAAAAAAGATTAATATAAAATATCGAATAAGCTTAATTTTTTTTTTTTCTTAAATATTTTTTTATTTTATTCTAAAAAGATTTTAATGGATGGTTTTTTTTTCCATTTTTCTGATTTTTTCAAAATTAGTTTTTGATTTAAGATTTTAGATTAAGATATTAGTTATTAAAATAATAATTAATATTTAAAAATAATTTTTCAAAAAATTCATTTCAAAAAAAAATTTCTATATTTAAATACCTCATATAATTTAGCAAACTCATATTAAAATTTATTAAATTAATTTAAAATTACTTATTCAATGACTTTTTCCAGGTTTAAATAACCTATTTTTAATTTGAACCCAAAAAACATATAAAACAGGTAAAAAGAAAAATAAACTTATACTCATAATAAAAATAGCAACCATATCTTTAGTATTTAATATATAAATCCAAGAAAAAACAAAGAAAGTTGTATTATCATCAGTAGTTTTTAATTTTTCTCTTGAAACAAAAGCTTCAAAAGCTATATAATAACTAAATATTAAATTTATTATTATCATTAAAACAAAAAAAATAAATCTACCAACGTTGTTTTCACCAATACAATTATCAATCCAATTACAATGATGATCAAATCCGTTTATACATTTTTTACAAATATGACAATGTTTTACTTTTATATTTTTTTGACATTTACAATAAGGACAATAATTATTTATATAAAATTTATTTTCTACCATTTCTAACCAAGTTAAATCTATATTTGAATTAACTATTCCAGGATCACTTAAATGAACTAAAATAAAAGAAATAGATAAAAGAGTTAATATAATAAAAAACAATAAATTATTTATGAAAGTATCATAAAAGGGTAAAAGAATAAAATAAATTAAAAGAGCACTTAAAAAATGAAGTATAATACAAAGAAAAGAATCAATTAAGTGGTTTTTGTTTCCAAAACATTTATTATTATTATTAAATTCCCTATTATCGCTATAAATACAATATTTCATTGGTTTACTTTCAGTAATAACTCTAAATATATTTTCAAAATCTTTATTATTGTCTTCATTATTACTTATAATATCATAAACACTTTCACCATTATTATTTTTTTTATAAATATCAGCACCTTTAAATAATAATTTTTTAATTAATTTTGGTCTTAAAGTGTGTATAGCAATATGTAAAACAGTTTGTCCTTTTTTATCAACTTGATTCACATCATTCATCCAAGAAATTAGGAAATTAATAGAATTTTCAGCTGTAGAATTAACAGCCCAATGTAAAGGAGTATTTCCGTTAAAATCTCTATCTAACACATTAAAATTATATTTATCTTTAAATAAAATTAATAAAGAAGGCTTATCACCTTGGGATGACATATGCATAACACTTAATCCCATATAATTTCTCATTTTATAATCAGCACCATTTTCTATTAATATATTTACTATTTCATAATCTCCTTTAAAAACAGCATATAATAAAGCTGTGTTTCCTTGCTGATCTTGATAATTTATAAATTGGATAAATTCTATATTTTTGTCAAATTTATCCTTTATTGTGTTAAATACTGATATAAATAAACTTTGAATGTCCATTATTATTAATCTATGAAGAATTGATTCTGAACTTTGACCAAATCTTAAATTTGATATATCAGTTTTACTTAATTTTGTAGTTATTAATGTTATTAATTCTTCTGACTTGTTATTTTCTATATATGTTGAAATCAGGATTTCTGTTTTTGAGGTGTTTATTTCTGATTGGTTTGGTTCTTCTTCTAACATTTTTTTTTAATTTTTTTTTGTTTTGTATATTGTATAAAATATATTTATAATATTTTATAATTTTTTTTGAAAATTTTTTTTGTTTTTTTTCAATAATTTTTAAATTATATTTTTTATTCTTTTAATGAATAACTTAATAAATAAAATGAGTGAAAATGAAGAAATAGAAAAGATTGAAAATGAAAGTGAAAATAATAATAATGAAATATTAGAAGAAACAAAGCAAAAAATAAAAGAATTTCACCAAAGAGAACTTGAATATTTAGAAAAAATATCAGAATTAAAAAAAGAATTAGAAAAAGAAAAGCAAAAAAATCAATTTCTCCAAAATCCAGAGCAAGAAATAGCTCAAATTGAATTTGATAAGCGTGAATTAGAAGAAAAAATTAAAATTTTATTTTCAGATAATTCAATTCAAAGAGAAAAATTAGAACAAATATCTAAAAAAGTTGATGATAGATTAATCAAATTAAGTTTTAAAAAAATTTCAAATAAAGTAAAATATGATAGAGAATTTAATACTAAAAGCAAAAATGATGGTTTATCTATGAAAGAAAAGCAATCTAATAATATTAATCATTTAATTGAGATTTATAAAAAAGATAATAATGAATTAAAAAAAAAATGTGAATCAATTAGTAATTTAAATGATAGATTTAAATTAATGGATGAAAATAAAAAATTTAAAAATCAAATTGAAAGTTTAAATAAAGAAATGAAACTAAAGAAAAAATTATTAAAAGAACATACAACAAAATGTATAAAAAATAAAGAAATATATTTTAAAAATTTAATGTCTTTAAAAGAAGAAATAAGTCAACTTAAAATTAAAAAAGATAATTTAGATTTAAAATTGAAACAAATGGATGATGAATTAGAAAAAGTTGAAGAATATAACGAAAAAATGAAAGAAAATGAAAACAACAAATCTAAAATATTAAGTTCAAAAAATAAAAAACTAGAAAAAAATATTGAAGAAGAAAATAAAAACAATTTTAAAATTCCTGAAAATATTTATAATATTTTTGAACAAGATGAATTAGATTATATTTTACAAGCAATGAATAATGATAATAATAAATTTTATGATTTTATAAAAAAAATAAATATTGAAGATAAAAATATTGAAAGTATCGAAAAAAGACATAAAAAAGAAATTGATATAAATAAGAATAAAATTAATGATTTAAATTTACATATTGATTTTATTAGTCAAAAAACTCAAGAAGAAGCATCAAAAACTAAAGTAAATAAATCTCTAAAAAAAGAATATGAAGATAATGAAAAAGCTTATAATCAAAAAAATTATGATTTAGAAAATCAAAGAAAAATATTAACTAAAAATATTGTTAATCAAGAAAAAAATATTAAACAATTAACAGCTGAATTAGAAAAATTAAGAGTATTAGTAAATAATTCTGATAAAAATGCTTTAATTGATTATATAAATGAAACTAAATTTAAAGCTGAAAATGCAGAAAAAATTTCTAATATGAACCAAAATTCTTTTAATGGAAAAAATAATGAATACAAAGAAACAAAAAATGATTATCGAATTTTACCTGATATAAATCAAAATAACAACAATGAT
>JAEEGK010022612.1_pt1 | contig 13190 bp, 7 predicted proteins | sample 8958771 | NCBI WGS metagenome assembly JAEEGK01 (sample SAMN16246547, study PRJNA631951) | gut metagenome | biome: gut microbiome; feature: rumen; material: SC-attached | host: Bos | place: Iran: Karaj | collected 2018-10 | reverse complement strand
CCAATCCCCAATCCCCAATCCCCATTTTCTTTAATTTCTTTAAATTTATAAACAATAAAATAAATTTAAACAACTTAAAAATTTAAAAAAAATTTAAATTTTTATAAATAAATTTAATAATATACATTTTATTTTTTTAAAAATTAAAATTTATATAAATGAATCAATTATTTCAAAATCCATATTATTATCAAAATAAACTTCCTTTTTCTCAAAATTATAACCAAAATATAGAAAACAATTATTCATCAATAAACGATTTTGAAATACTAAATGAATTAGGTAAAGGAAGTTTTGGATTAGTTTATAAAGTAAGAAGAAAAAACGACAATGAAATTTATGCTTTAAAAAAAGTCCATTTAAATCAATTAAAACCAAAAGAAAAAGAAAATTCATTAAATGAAATACGAATTTTAGCAAGTTTAAATAATAAAAATATAATTCAATACAAAGATGCATTTTATGACTCAGAAAATAGCTCATTATGTTTAGTAATGGAATTCGCTGAAAACGGTGATTTAGAAAAAAAAATATCCGATTTAAAAAAAAACACATCATATTTAAACGAATATGAAATATTAAACATCTTCATTCAAATATGCAAAGGATTAAAAACATTACATGATAGAAAAATAATGCATAGAGACATAAAATGTGCAAACATATTTTTATTCAAAAATAATTTAGTAAAAATAGGTGATTTAAATGTAAGTAAAATAATAAAAAACAATCTACATAACACTCAAACAGGAACCCCATATTATGCCTCACCAGAGGTATGGGATAACAAACAATATGATTTTAAAAGTGATATATGGTCTTTAGGGTGTCTATTATATGAACTAACATGTTTAAAAGCCCCTTTTAGGGGTACCTCCATGAAAATGGTATATGATAAAGTTATGAAAGGTAGTTATGATCCTATCCCTAAATTTTATTCAAAGGCTTTAAGTGGGATTATATATATATGTTTACAAACTAACCCCATTTGCAGACCTACTTGTGAACAAATATTAAATCTTATTAAAGAAAAAATTGGGAATTTTAATTTACAAGGCCAAAAATTAAATGTTTTATATGAAGAAGATGATTCTGATTATTCAAAAAAAATTAATTTTAATTCAAATATTGATACTATTCCTTCTTCTGATAGAATTATAAAATATAGAAATACGGAAAATTTACAAAATAAAAATATAAGTAATGTAAATAATAAAAATAGTAATATTAATAATAATAATAATATTAATAAATATAATAAAGCTTTAACTGAAGAAAGTAAAGGATTATTATTAAATACTATTAAAATGCCGAAAAGATTAAATGATATTAATTCTGTATTACCTAAAAATAGATATTCTTCAACTTCGAGAAAAATTCCGAATGGAAAATTTGATTTAATTAAAAGAAGATTACCAAAAATTAGAGCTGATTTAAATTTTAAATTTAATAATTTATCAACATTAAATAAAAATTATAGTAATTCAAATATTTTGGATCATAATTTATCAAATAATATTAAAAATAATAGAAGTAAAATTTTTACAAATAAAAATTTAAATAGCTTAAATAATAATAATAAATTATTAAATAGAGTTTATAGTGAAGCAAATATGATTTCGGAAATTTATGAACTCAATAATTATAATAATAATAATAATAATAATAATAATAATAATAATAAAGTAAATTTGATATATAATTATAATAATAATAATAATAGAAACATAAATAATAATAATAATGAAGGAAATAAATTTAATAATATGAACTATTTAAATAAAAGCGACGAATCAAAAAATTTTAAAGAAAATAATGAAAATGAAATTAAAGAAGAAATTCCTTCTAATAGTAATAATACTTCAATGAATAATATAAATAATAATAATAATAATATAAATGAGAATAGTGAACAAAATTCAATTAATAATAATAATAATAAAAATAGTGTTATTAATACAAATAGTAGTTCAAATGTTGATAAATTAATAGAAGATATTATAAAAAATAATAATGATTATTTAAAAAATTATCATTATATTCATAATGTAAATATTCAAGAAAATAATTTAACAGAAGGAAATAATATAATTAACAATAATAATAATTTAAATAATAATAATAATAATAATAAAATTCTTCCTCGTTCTCAAAGTCAACAAAAATATGATAATAATTTTTTACAAAACGAACGTAATATTAATATTAATAATTTAAATATTAATTTCAACAATTTAAATAATAATAATTATAATAACAATCTAAGTTTAAATAACAATTTAAATAATAATAATAATAATAGAAATGTTAATCATTATAATTTTAATAATCCAATTAAATTAGTAAATAGAAATATTTTAAAAAATAAAGAAAATATTAATAAATCAATTGGAAATGAAATTTTAAAAACAAAAAATTTATTAACAGAAAAATTAGGAGTTCATAATATAAAAAGAAAAATAATTGATGGTGATATTTTAACTGAAAAATTAAAAACAAATAATAATAATAATAATAATAATAATACTTATGATATTTATAATAATAATATTACAGTTGATAATAATAAAATAGATTATGATATGCAAGATAATATAAAAATATTTTTTAAAAAATTAAATAAACAACCTTTTTTAAATAATAATAATAATAATAATAAAATAATAAAAGAAAGCAAAAGTTATAATAACATAATTGAAAATAAAGATAATAATATTTCATTAAGTAATTTATTAAATTTAAATAAAAATTCAAGTCATAATAATTTATTAAATAATAATTTCGAAGAAATAAAAGAATACAAAAAAATTATTTCAAATTCAACTAAAAATAATAATAACACAATTGATAATAATAACAAACGTTCAACATCAGCGAAAATAAATTTTCGGCCGAATTTTCAAAAAAATATAAAAAAAATTCCTAATAATTTTCATAGAAAAATTGATAGATCAAAAATAAATAAGAATTTTTTATATAATCAACAATACATTTCAGATAATAGAAAATTAAGAACTAATAAAATTAATAAAGATTTAAGTTCAAATTTTTTATTGCCAACAATAGACAAAAGTGAATATAATAATTCAAATCACAAAGATTTAATAAATAAAAACATTACAAATAATATTTTAGATGAGAAAGTTGAAATTTATAATAATTATGATTTTGAATTTTATAATAATAATGGATTTAAAAAGAAACTTAATAATATTATTATTCCTTTGTCATCAAAAAATGATTCTGTGTTTAGTAATTATAAAAAAAATGCTTTTAATCCTATTAAATTAGCTCCTTATAATTTAAATACTTTGTTTAGTAAATATAATAAAAATATTTCGGATGAAAATAATATTTTATCTAATTTAAATAATAATAATGGATTTAATATTAAAAAAATTGAAAATAAAGATAATAATATTGATTATTTAGAAATTTCTAATAATAATAATAATAATAAAAAATTTATAAAAAAATTTAAATTATTAGATAATAATTTGAATTAAAAATGTAATTTTATTTTAATAAAAATTAATTTAATATAAGTAATTTATTTTATAAAAAATTATTTTCTGTAAAATAATTTTAATTTAATAAAAAAAATAAATAAATTAATTTTTTTAAATAAATAAAATAATTTTCTTATAATTTATTTTAATTCAATTTTTTTATTATTTAATTAATATAAAATACATGAATGAAAATAATAATAATAATAATAATATAGAAAAAAAAATAAATATAACTAATAATAATAATAATAATAATATAATTAATTCTTCAGAAAATAACAACAATTCAAAAACATTAGAAAACGAAGAAGAAAAAAAAAATATTATCGACGAAAAAAAAAAGCAAATAAAAGAAAAAATAGCATATTACATAAACATATCAAAAAGAGACACAAACTACGATGAAATAATAAAAACAAATCCCGAAAGTTTATTTACATTCATAACAAAAGAACGAATAGATTTTTGGGAAAAAAATTTATTCTCCCAAAAAAAAAATTTTTCCGAACTTCAAACTTCAGATATTTTACTAACAGAGCCAAATCACCCTAATCAAAACATAATAAAAAACGACATTGCTCGTAGTAGAGTAAGAGAAAGTATTTTAATTCCCGGATTCAGCAGCATTTTACAATCATTCATAACATTTTACGTAAAAAAAAAGAACATTCCATACAAACAAGGTTTGAATGAAATAATAAGTCCGTTTTTATTAATTCATTACAAATTAAAAGAAAATTTTCCTTTTAATAAAATATATTTTTTTTTCGAAGCTTTTATTGATAAATTCATGACTAATTATTTTATGAATATTGAAAATTTAATTCCATTGAAAGAAAGTCTTTCGTTGTTTATTATTTTATTAAAATATCATGAACCTAAAATTTATAATAAATTAGATAATTTAATGATTGAACCTTCAATGTATGCGACAAATTGGATAATGACTGAATTAAGTTCGAAATTAAAAATTGATATTTTATATGTTTTATGGGATTTTATTATAGAAAAAAATGATCCTTTATTTTTTCATTTTATTATGGTTGCGTTATTGAAATTTAATAAAGAAATTATTATTAATTGTGATGATTTAACTTTGCCGATTTTAATTACGAATTTGAATATATTTAATATTGATGATTTATATACTATAATTTTAATTGCGCAGGATATGAGAACTAAAACGCCTTTTTCTTTTAGAATTTTGGCAAATAAACTGGAAATTTTTAGGAAAAATTCGAAAAATTTGGTTGAAAAATATTGTTTTTATGAACCCGAAAAAATTACGAGTATGCCTATGTTTCCCCTTGAAATATTTTATTATACTTATAAAAAAAGTGAAGATGAAATTTTATGTCCTGATGATGAATGTAAAGTAATAAAAAATATAGAAAAAAATAAATTCGAAAATGAATGGGAAACGGAAATTGAAATGATTGAAGATAATAATAAAAAAAAAAAAAAACATGAAAAAAAAAAAGAAAATAATGAAAATAATAATAATAATAATGAAATTCATATTTGTGAACATTGTGATATGAAAATTATAAAAAATGTGAATTATATTTTTTTAGATTTGAGAATTTTAGAATATGGAACATTTGAAGATGAAGATGAAAAAACTGGTTTTTTACCTAATATGATTATGGTTCCTCAAGATGAATTAAAATCAGATGATTTTTCTGAAATGATAACGGAAAGATTTTTAGAAGATAGAGGAAAATTTCATTTTGTTTTATTAACTAGCATGACTAATGATTTTTCCCATTTTGAAAATGAATATTACATTGAAAATATTTCTGAAGAAGAAAATAAAATGAGAAAATTTTATGTTCAAAAAAAAATTGAAAAAGAATTAAATGAAGAAGTAGTTCAAAAATTAAAATTAAAAACTCAATTTAAAATAAAAGAATACAATAATTTTCGATTGACATTAAAAAATATGTTAAAAAAAAATTATCCTTTTGTTTCATATGTTTTTGGTGGTTTTAATTCAGTTCATACAGAATCTTTTAAATTTAACATTCAATTATTGAATCATGAAAAAAAAGATTGTGTTTATTGTCAGAATAAAAAATTATTAAAAAATAATGACAATATTAAATTAAGTGCGATTAATGAATTATGGAAACACAAAGAAAGAATTAAATATTCAAACATTGAAAATTTAATTGATGATGATGAAAATAATGTTTTATTTTGTAATTTAAAAAAATATAAAAATCAAATTTTTGAAAATGAAATTCAAATTATTTTTTGTTTTTTGAATAAAAATTCTTTAATTAAAATTTATAAATTTAAAAAAAAACATGAAATTAAAAATAAAAATAATAAAGAAAATGAAATTAATTTTTTACATAAATTTAATAAAATTGATGATGAAGATGAAATTGATGAAAAAGAACCTGAATTAATTTTATTAGATGAAAAAAATTTAAATCAAATTTCTAAAATTACAAAAGATAAAAAAAATAAAAATATTTTAACATTTGAATTTAATCAAATTGAAATTTTTGAATATTATGATAAACACAAAAAAAAGAAAAAAAAAGAAAAAAATGAAAATTTCATTATCGAAATTGATTTTTTATCAGAAAATGAAGCAAAAAAAATTTATAATAAATTAAAAAAAATATTAAATGAAAATAATAAAAAAAAATAAAAAATAATAAAAAAATTTTTTATAAATAATTTTAATTATATTTATAAATTGAAAAATTAAATTATTAATTTTTATTTGCATTTAAAATTTCTTGTTTAAACATATTTTCAATCATTTCATTAGTTTGTTCAACACAATAATCAACATTTTCATTTAAAATTTCTTCAAACAAATTTTTAACAACTTCATCATAAATTCCAAAAATATTTGGATAATAAAAACTTCCATTAATTTTCATATAATCATAAAATTCTTTACTATATTTTAATGAAATATTAACAACATTTGGATGCATTTCAATTTTATATTTATTTTGCTTTAATAATAAATTTTTATTTTTTGAATAATTTTCATCAAATGGATTCAAAATTTCTTTATTTTTATTATTATTTTCTTTATTTTTATTCAAATCTTCAAATTTTGTGTAAGGTTTCAAAGGATTTTTCATATCAATTTGATTAAAAACATCATTTTCCATTTGTTTCATTGTTTTGAAATCGTTGTATAAAATATTTAAATTATTAATGAAATTTTTTTTATTTTCTTTTTTGTTATTTTCTTCTTCGATTTTTTGTAAATCTTTTACACATTCTAATAAAAGATCATCTATTATTAATTCAGTAATTTCGTTTGTATGAAATTGAATGATTTGACCTGCGTTTTTTGAAGCAATTTCAATTAAAGGATGATTTTTATGTAATAAATTATTATTATCTAAAACATTTGTTGAATTTATTTTTTCTATTGTTTCATTTACTTTTTTTAATAATTGTGGAAAACCTTTATTGTAATTATCGATTGTTTTGTTTATTTCTGATAATAATTGAAATTTATTCATATTGTCCATTTTTTGTAATTTATTTGTAAAATCGTTGGAATTAAAAACTTCGTTTGCGATTTGAGTTTCGATTGAATTGTTTGGTAAAACAATGAAATTGTTGTTTAAATAAAAAGGATTTAAATTATTATTATTATTGAAATTATTATTATTATTATTATTAAAATTATTATTGAAATTATTATTATTATTATTAAAATTATTATTATTTTGAATAGAAATAAAATTATTTTTATTTTGATTATTTTTATTATTTTTTAAAGGTGAATTTTCATATTTTAATTTATTTAATTGTTTATTAATAATTTCTCTTTTTTTATTTTCAACATCGATTATTTTTTTATTAATGTCTTTATCTAAATTTTTCGTAATTTCTTCAGCTAAATTTTTAGCATTATTTTTAATAATTTCATCTTTTGTAGGAACATTTTGAGTTTTTTTAATAACATTATTAACTTTATTTTTATATTTATCTAATTTTTGCATAAAATTTGTGTTTGGTTTTTTACTATAATTAATAGAATTATTTTTATTTTGATAATAAATTTTAATTGCGCTTTTTGCTCGTTTTGGAATTTTTTGTGTATTATTAATTTTAGTCATTTTTTTAATGTTTAAATCTTCAAATTCTTTCATTTTTTCTAAATATTTAAAATTAATTTCATTTCTTAATTTTCTTTCATTTTCAATTTGTTTTTCTAATGATTGAATTACATTTTCATATTGATTAAAATTGAAATCTAAATTAATTTTATTATAATTGATTTTTGGTTTTGGAATATTTTTAATTAAATTAAAATAATCTTTTCTATTTTTAATCATTTCTTTTGTTGGATGATATTTTTGTTTTTTTAAATCATAATCATTTTTTTCATTTTCTTGATCATTATAAGCATCTAAAAAATTTTGATACATTTCTAAATTTTTTAATTTATTTCCAAATTTTACATCATAATTTTTAATTTTTTGAATTTTTTCTATTCTTTGTTTTTGTGTGTGAAAAGGATAATCTAATTCATTTAATTTTAATGTTGGATCAAATAAACCTTTGTTTTTATAATTAATTCTTGTGTCAATTTGATTAAAATTATCAATTTTTTTGTAATTATTTTTTTTATTTTTGTTTTTATTTTTGTTTTTAATTGGGTTTTTTTTGGTTGATGATTTTGGACGTTTTTTTAGTTTGTTAAATTCTTTTTTGAATTGTTTTTTTTGTTCGTTTTGTTCGATTTTTTTGTTGTAAAATAAAGGATTTGGTTTTTCTGAAGGAAAAATTTGAATGTTTGGTTGATTTAAAAATTCTAATTGTTCGATTAAAGGTTTTTGTTGAGATTGTTGTTTAAATTCGTTGTTTATTTTGTTTTCTATTTTTGCTGCTTGTAAATCATCAAAATAATTGTTATCTAAAATTGGTTTTTGTTGGTTGAATATAAAATAATTATCATCTTTTTCTTCATTTGTTGGTTTTTTGAAATCTAATTGTTCTTCGAACATTTGATTTTTTAATTAATATTTTTATTATTTAAATTTTTTTTTTAATTTTTATTATAATTTTTATTTTGATTTTTATAAAAATTTGTTTTGAATTAAATTTTTCTTATAATTTAAATTAATAATAATTAAATAAAATAAATAAATTTAATAATAATATTTAATTATAACCAAATAAAAAATAATTTAATATTTCTCAATATTTATAACATTAAAACAAAATAATATTAATATAAAAAATATTATTTATTTTCAATAATTATTACTTTTCTTTTTTTGATAATTACTATAAATATCAGGTAATTTACTTTCATCTTTAAATTTATTTTGTCCACTGCTTTTAACAATATAAGGAAAATAACTAATATTCGAACTGCTTTTGAATTTTTTAATATTATTATTTTCATTACTTTTATTCATATTATTAAAAAACGTATTTGAATAATTCAAAGTTTTTGTTTTAGAAATATTATTATTAAAAGAAATATTTTTTTTAATTATACTATTATTATACAAATGTTTTGATAACGAATAATTATTATAATTCACACTATCATTAGAATTTAATTTAAATCTTTCCATTTTTGAAGAAAAAGTCATTGATCTTAAATTATAAGGTTTATTATTATTATTATTATTAATATTAACATTAGTTAAATTAAACGGTTCGATTTTATTCAAATTAAATTTATTTTCTTTATTTTTTTTCATTAAATTATATTTTTTATTAAAAAAACTATTACTTTTATTCATATCAAAATCTTTTTTATTATTATTTTCTATTAAATTTTCATCCGTTAAATTTTCAATGTTTTGAATTTGTTTTTGACTCAATCCAATTTTGTATCCAACTTCTTTTAAAATACTTATTTTAAAATTATTTAAAGTTCCTATGTAATATTTCGCTTTTAATTCAACCATTTGAACAACAGCCGTTTCGACACTTTTTTCTCTCGTTAAAATTTTCAAAAACGCTTTGTTTGGAATATAAAATAAAGTTGCTTGTTTGCTTTTAACTTCCGCAGTGAAAAATAATAATTTCGTTTTTTGGTCATAAAATTCATTTAAGCCAATTGCTTCTCTATTTTTAATTGTGTTTAAAATGATGGTTTTTTTTCCTTGAGAATAATCGATGTATTCTTTGCTTCTGTAAATGGGATTTTTTATTAATTTCGATGCTTCATTTGAGCTGCCCATTTCTTCGTGGCTCAAAGTTGAAATTTGTTCCCTGAAATTTTCTAAACTGTATTGTAACGCAATAGAAATTCCGCCGATTTCGTTCATTTTTCTTTCGGTGTAAACTGTGATTTCACCGTCTATTAAAAAATAGACACCTTCATGAATTGAATTTTGAATATATAATTTATCTTTTTCGTTGAGAATTTTGTATTGAAATAAACCTGAATAATATTTATAAAAATAATTTGTGTTTATGTTTTTGAATATGAAATAAAATTGAAGATAAGATTGAAAAAGTTTTATCATTTTTTCGTAGACTAAAACAAAAACTTTTGATTTGTTTGATTCTTTATTTGAAATAAATCCTGTGTCGCAATTGCTTAATGAAAAATATAATAAATTGTCATTTATTGTGTATTTAGTTATTAAATTTCCAAAATATGAACCGGAATTTAATGTTTGAAAATATTCATAATGACAAATTGTATAATATTTTTTTTCTTTTGATTGTTCATTAATTTGTTTAACATTATTTTTAATTACTAAAGATTTCATATAATTTTCTAAATTATTCACAGAAAAAGTTTTTAAATCATATGAAAATTTAAACCCAATTTCACTCAATTCTTGAATTGCTTTTTTATATATGTTTTCAAAATTAAGAGGATAATGACGAAAACAATAATTTTCAATATCATTATTAGGAATATCAATAATATCTTTATTAAATTCAGTTACTAATTTTAAAGCATTTTCTTCATTAATTAAAATTAATTTAATTAAATATTTAATATAATCTTCTTCAGTTAAACATTCTTTTTCAAAAACTATATTTAAAACAGCGACTTTACCATCAAAAATTAATTGAAATAATTCACCTCCTTCGCCACTTTTTTTAATTATTGAATTTGTGGGAAAATATCTATAAAATATTATCCACGCACATTCAGTTAATAAATCAATTATTCCTTTTTCATATTCTTTTAAAGACATGTATTGATAAAAATTATTTAATGTTGTTAAATAAGGAACACATGTCATAATTTCTTGTTTATTTCGATTTTGTGTATCGAATTTAAAAATTGATATGCATTGAATTGATTTATCTAATGTTACGTTTGTTAACTTTAAAAATAATTTTGAGGCAAATTGACGATTTTTAAAATATGATGTTCTTCTTACCTTTTTTTTTGGTTTTATTTCTTTGTTGATTGAACTCAAATCAACGTTAATTACACTCATTCTGGCCCTCATTTTTATAAATTTTATAATAATAATATATTTTTATTTTTAATAATTTAATTTAAAAAATATTAATTTTAATTTATTATAATTAATATGTTAATTTTATTATAATTAATATTTATTAAATATAATAGAAAATAGAATCTTTTTAATTAATATTTTTATTTTATAAAATAGAGATTAAAATAATTTATTTCTTGAGATTATTTTCTATTTTATAAATAAATATATGAATTTCGTTGTTGAAAAGAAAACAATAATTTCTTTAACCAAAAATTCGTTAAATAATTTTATTGTTACTCATGTGGAAAATTTACCTACTCTTTATAAAAGGAAAATAATTGAGTTATCAATTAAAGCAATGCAATTGATTTTGTAGATATTACTAATTATGTAGCAAAAAAAAATGAATGAATTTGATAATAGTGATAAATGGCAATGTATTTGTGGATATAGAGATTCTTTTAATATTACTGGTCCAGAAAAAATGGGAATTGCTTTTAATATTGGTAATTTTAAATTTGTAGTTTTTAAATAATAAAGTTTTTTCAAAAATAGTGTTTTAATTATTATAATTTATATAAAATAATTATTTTATATAATAAAAATTTTATTATTAAAAAATTATATTATTAATCAATTATTATAAAAGATAAAAATTAAACATAAAATAATAAATAAATCATAAGATATTAATATTAAAAATAAAAATAAGAAAAAAAAAACTAAAAATATAAAAAATCAAATATAAATTGGAATGATATTAAAATATTTAAATAAAAATTAAATTAATTATAATAAAATCAAATAAAAATTAAGATATTATTATTTATTTTTAAATAATTAAATTTTAAATAAATCATGAAATTAATTTCAATTAATTGTATTAGTAAAGTAGCAATATTTTATTCTTCTTTATATGTTATTTTTGATTTTTTATATTTTTATTTATATAAATTAATAACAAAGAAATTCAAAATTGATGATGATGATTATAATAATAGAATGAATATAAATTATATTTATTTATGTTTAATGAAAAGTTTAAGTAATATTCTATTAATTATTTTATATTATATTTTAAATAAAAAGAATGAAGAAGACTCAAATGATGATAATAAACTTTCATCTTCTGGTATAAATTCAAATTCAAATAATATTTCTGGTTTACAAATTCAAATAATTGTTTTTAAAGAAAAACATTCTAGTAATATTAATTTCATTACAATTTTATATATTTTTATTTGTTCATTAATTGATTTTTTTATATTATTTTATAATAAACAAATTATTACTTCGGGATTTACATTTTTTTTTGGTTTTATTTTATTTAGTTATATTTATAAACATACTATTTATTTACATCATTATTTTGGATTAATAATTATTATAATTATTGCTATTGCTAAAACAATAATTTTTTTTATTGAAAAAGAAAATCAAAAAAATGATAATATAATAAGTTTAGTAATATATTCATTATTAGGATTTCAAATAGTAATAGAAAAATATTTAATAGAAATAAGATTTGTGAATAAAATTCTTATTTTAACATTTGAAGGAATTTTTGAATTAGTTTTTCTTATAGTTTATGTAATTATTTATTATGAAAATCATAATTATAAATTATTTTCTAATTTTTATTATTTTTATATTTTAATTTTTCTTGTTGATTTATTTGTAAATTTTTCAAGAATTAATTCAATAGAACACAATAGAAATATTGTTTCTTTATTAATATTTATTTTTTCGCAATTTATTTCTTCTCATATATTTAAAATAGATGATAAACAAACAAATAATAAAGCATTTTATTTTACAATTTTAGAAATAATAAATATTTTTGGATGTTTAATATTGATGGAATTGTTGATATTAAATTTTTGCAAAATGAATAAAAATATTGTTTCTCAAATAAAAAAAAGAGAAGAATTAGATATGCAAATTATTAAATAATGTTTTTTATTTACATTTGATAATTTTCTTAATTATAATAATATTTTAATGTTAAGATGTATATTTTAATTAATAAAGAAATTAATTTATATTAAAATAAATATTAATTAAACATAACAATAATTTATCAAAAAAAATATTAATAAATATCAAATATTTTATAAATATTCTAAAATAATATTAATAATAATTATATAATATTAAAATATTAATTTTATTTATATAAAAAATAATATTAATTTAAAAATATTTTTTAATTTGGGGATTGGGGATTGGGGATTGGGGATTGGGGATTGGGCCCAATCCC
>JAEEGK010022611.1_pt1 | contig 13190 bp, 8 predicted proteins | sample 8958771 | NCBI WGS metagenome assembly JAEEGK01 (sample SAMN16246547, study PRJNA631951) | gut metagenome | biome: gut microbiome; feature: rumen; material: SC-attached | host: Bos | place: Iran: Karaj | collected 2018-10 | reverse complement strand
TGCATCAAATAAAAATATAAATAATAATAATAATAATAATAATACTAATATTACTAATAATAATATTAATAATAATAATAATACTAATAATAATAATACTAATAATAATAATAATAATACTAATAATAATAATATTGAAAATAAACATAGTAGCAATATTAAAATTTATTTATTTAATGAAAAAAAGAATATTGAAGAAAATTCTTTAAAATCTAAAAAAAATTTCCATAAAAAACGTTTAAGTATGACATTAAAACCTTTAACCCAAATATTTACTGAAGAAAAGAAAAAAAATTATAACAGTAAACCATTTTTTAATGCTACTACTATTTCGACTAGAAATAGTAATAATATTATTAATAAAAACAATAATAATACTTCAATTAAATCAAATTATAATACAATTATTAATTTCAATAAAAATACTAAACCACTTTTATATAAAGAATCTATTGATTTAAGTTGTATTTCTTTATTAAATAATCCTAATGAAATTAAAGAAAAATTAGAAAAGAAATTAATTGAAAAAAATATTGAATATATTCATACATCAAATTGGGTATTTAAAACAAAAAAATTTGTTGTTGAAATTAAATCAATTAATTTTGGTGTATATTATTATTTAATTAGAACTAAACATGGAGCAAATTTAAAAAGAATAAGAAAATTTATTAGTTTGGTTTGTAATGATAATAATATTAAAAAATAATAGATATAAATTAATTTTTGTATTAGTTTTTTTTAATGTAAATGATGATAAATAAAATATTTTTATATTTAAATATATTTTATTTATATAAATATATATATAAATAATTGTAATTATATATTATAAAATTAAAAATTTTATAGTTAAAAAGATAATATTTTTTTTATATTATTTTACTTTCTATTTATAATAAATAATAATATAATAATTATTTAATCAGATAAAGAAGAATCATTATTAATTTTCATTAAATTATCACATAATTTTTTATATAAATTAATTTCTTTTTGATAATAATAATATCTATTTGAAAATTTATTTAAATAATTATAAAATAAATTAAATTCTTTTTTATTATATTTATTTTTAAAATTTTCATATAAACTTTTTCCATAAGTATCATATAATTTAGAGTTATTATATATATCAAATAAATCTTCATTATTTAATATATCTTTTATATCATTATAAATTTTTTCATCATCATTAGAATTATTATCATTATTATTTAAATCGTTATTATTATCATTATTATCATTATCTTCTTTTAATATAAAAGGAGAAACACTTTTAAAAATTTTATTATTATTATTATTATAATTATAAAAATAATAATCTTGATAATTAGTTTTATTATTATTATTATTATTATTATAATGATTAAAATAATAACTATTTAAATCATTATTTTTATTATATTTTTTATAATATGTAATATAATCGAAATAATTTTTATTATTTTGTCTTGAACGATTTTTTTTCTTATAATTAATACTATTATTATTACTGTTATTAAAATTATTATTTAAATTTTTTTGAAATAAATTAGATAAAGAAGCATTTCTATTTGATTTAGGAAAAAAACCATTATCATTGAAAATATTTTCTATATTGAGTGTGTTATTATTATTATTATTATTTTTATATAAATTAATTTTTGAATTATTAAAATATTTTCTTGATGTTGTATCACATGTTATTATTGAATAATTTTCATTTGTTTTGTTTGATTTTGTTTCTAATAATAATTTATTATTATTATCGATGGTATTATTATTTGAATTTTTTAATCTTTTTTTTTGATGAAAAGGGTATAAATTGTATTTTAAATTTGATAAAGAAAATGATTTTTGTTTTTCTAATAATTTTTTTTTTATTTTTGTAATATTATCATCATTATTATTATTAATAATATTATTTTTATTTGAATTATTATTTATATTATTACTATAATTATAAATATTATTATAATTATTATTTTTTTTTTCCAATTGAAAAGAATTAATTTCATTTTGTATTTTTTTAATAGTATTCTTAACAGAACTAATTTTTTCTTGAATATTGTTTTTCATATAATATTATTAAAAAATTAAATAAATAAAATTTAAATTTAAATTTAATTTATATTAATATTAAAAAATTATTTAGTCATCTAATCCTTCAATTCCAACATCATTTTTAACTTGAGTATAAGGATCATAATTATCATCATTTAATTTTTGATTTTGAATTTGTTGAGTTAAATATTCTTCGAATTTTTTTGAATCTATGCATTTTTTATCATCTGCATAATAATAAGGGTTTTCAAATTTATTATATAATTCTTCTTTTTCTGTGTCATCTAATGTTACTTTACAATTTCTCTCTAAATATAAATAAAGTTTTTCTAAATCTAATAAATTATTTTGTTCTTCTTCTGAATTTTTTATACATTCTTCAAAAAGATTTGTTAATGTATCATTATCTTTTAAATAAGTTACTAAAATTTTTAATTTTGATTCTAGATTATTTTCTTCATCTTTAAATATCTTTTTATCTTCTTCTTCTTCTTTTTCAATATAAAATTCTTCTTCTTCTTTTTTATTTTTTTCTTCTTCTTCTTCCTTTTTCTTTTTTTCTTCTTCTTCTCTTTGTCTTTCTTCTTCTTCTTTTTTCTTTTTTTCTTCTTCTTCTCTTTGCCTTTCTTCTTCTTCCTTTTTCTTTTTTTCCTCTTCTTCTCTTTGTCTTTCTTCTTCTTCTTTTTTCTTTTTTTCTTCTTCTTCTATTTGCCTATCTTCTTCTTCCTTCTTCTTTTTTTCCTCTTCCATTTTTTTTTGTTTTTCCTCATCAATTAAATTAACTAAATCCCAATAATTCATTTTATTAAAAACTTTTATATCTTTACAAAATAAAAGCACATCTTCTTCAATATCATTTAAATCTAATTCTTTAATAGCTTTTAACATATTATCAAAACTTATAAAATTATCATAATTTTTATCATATTTTTCAAATACTTTTTGCATAAAATCTTTATTAATTTTATAAATTCTATCTTCAAATTCATTTATATCTAAATAATTAATTTTTTTATTAAAAAAATTATTCATAATTTGAGTTTGTTCATTTTTCATTTCATTCAATTTTTTATTAGGAATTAATAATTTATTTGCAAGATTAATACAAAAAATTTTATCATCTTTATTATCTATTTGTAATAATTGAGAAATTCCTCCACTATAAATTATTTTATTTTTTGGTAAAGGTGTAATATCATTTAAAGGAGCTAAAACTCCATAAACAAAAGCATTTGATGAATTTAAACCTTTTTTTTTCATTTCAATATAAATTTGATATAATTCAGGATATTTTAATTTTAAATCAATTTCTTCTTCTAAATTTTCATTTTCTTTATTATTTTCATTATTTTCATTATTTTTATTTTCAATATTTTCTTTTTTTTCTGTTTTTTTTGTTTTTGGTTTTTTTAAATGTTTTTTTAAAAAATGATCTTTTTGTTTTTTTAATTTATTTTTTAATATTTTTTTTTCTAATTCAGCTATTTCTTTATCTTTATTAGCAATCACATTTTCCATTTCAATTATTTCTTTTTCATTATCATCAACAGTTTGTTCATTTTTAACAATCAATATTTTAATTTGATTATCTTTTGATTTGACTTGATTTTTTAAATCTTCATAATTTTTTTCCATATTTTCATAAAAAGTAAGTTTATCACTAGCAAATTGAAGTTTATTTTTCAAATTTTTAATCTCATTTTCAAGCATATCTTTTTCTCTTAAAATATCATTAATTTTTGCTATTTTTGAATTTTTATTAAGATTATTAATTTCATTTTTTTTAATAGAATTTTCATTATTTAATTCACGAGATAATAAACGTAAATTACTAATTGTAGTTTCACCAATTAATTTCATTTTTTTTTCAAATTTTATTTTCTTTTTTTCATGAATTTCTGATTTAGTTAAATATTGATCTTCTTCATCTTCATTTTCTTCAGTTTTTGTGAATGTGTATGAAATTGATTCATCTTTTTTATATTTATTTTTATATGTTTTATTTTTTAAAGAATTATTTTCATCTTCTTCTTCTTCTTTATTGAAAATTAATAATGTTTTTTTTATTTCATTGTTATTATTATCGTTTATATAATAATTAAAATTATTTTTTTCTTCTTCTTCTTCTTCTTTATTTTCATTATTAAAATTTAAGTTTTTATATTTATTAAGTTCTTTGTTTTGTTCTAAAATTTCTTTTTTTTGTTTTTTATTTTCTTTTTCGACTATTTTATATTTTTCATTTAATTTTCTAATATCATCTTCTAATTTTAAACAACGGTCATTTAATTTTTCTTTTTCCCAAAATGGTCTTTGAACTTTGAATTTTTTTGAATTTTTATATGAATTTAATAAAGGATTAAAATTGGGATTAATATAAGGTAATTTATCCTTTGAATTTGAATTTTTATATGAACTTTTTTTAAAAACTTGAGATGAATAAGGACGAGATGAATAAGAATAACCTCTTGAATAATTAAGTTTTTGTGGTTTCATAAATAATTTATTATAAATTTTTAATTATTAATTAAAAAAAATATATATAATGTTATATAATAATAATATAATTATTATTATTATTATTTTAAAGGTTTATATTAAAATATTATTATTATAATATTATTTTATTGAACGAATCTTTCAAAATAATTATTATTTGCTGCATCTAAATCTTCGATATTAACTTCTTCATTAATAACATTTAAATTATTATTTATAGAATTTATGTCATAATATTCATGATGAATATTATTATTATAATATTCATTATTTTGAACTATATTATTATTATTAATATTATTGATATTATATTGTTGTTGATTTAAATTAAAAGAATTTTGAGATAAAGTAGATAATTTAAATGTATTTTGATTATTATTATTATTATCATTATTATTATAATAATAATTATTTGAATTATTTATATTTGAATTTTTATTATTATTATTAATATTATTATTATTATTATCATTTTTATGAATATCAAAAATTTTTTTTTGCATTACACAAAATAAATTTTTTTGATTTTTATTATTATCAATTATATTATTATTATTATTATTAATTATATTTTGATTATTATTACTATTATTATTACTATTATTATTATTATTATTATTTAAATAAAAATAATTATTATTTAAATTTTGCATAATAGTATTATTACCAGTTCCATAATAATTACCATTACTATTATTATTATTATTGATATTATTATTCCCAAACTGTTGTCTTATACCATCTTTAACTAAATCATACAAATTATTAATTTCAATTAAATTATTAATATTCATAGTTCCTGAAAAAATATTATTAACAATTAATTTAAGTGGATTTTGAAGAAAAATGGGTCTTTGTTGTTGTGTATTATAATTATTATTATTATTATAATATCCATTAGTTTGAAACAAAGGATTAGAATTTGAAATAACATTATTATTATTATTTCCATGAAAATTCTTCATTAATTCATGTGTTTTTTCATGTGCAGATAAATTACTAGATTGACTAAATCTTTTAAAGCATCCAGGATAAGTACATGCATAAGGTTTTTCTCCGGTATGAATTCTTAAATGAGTTCTTAAATTAAAATCTAAAGAAAATCTTTTATTACAAATATTACATTTAAAAGGTTTTTCTCCTGTATGAACAAGACTATGACGTTTTAATTTACTATTATCTAAAAATTTCTTCCCACAATTTTTACATGTAAATAATTTATCACCATGCGTTAATTGATGTTTTCTAAATGAACCTTTGTCATGAAATTTTTTACCACAATCTTCATATGAACATTCATAGTCTTTAGGCGAATAATCTTTTTGATTATTTTGAGGACGGTTTCTTTTGAGATTATTGTTGTTGTGATGATGATGATAATTGTTTTTTGGAAGGTCTATGCTATCGTCTAAACTTATTTTAATGTGATTGGAATTTATTGTTGATGAACGCAAGGTATATTTATTTTTAGAAGGATTTATTGTGGGAGATGAGGACTCATTTTTTTGATTTATAAAGGACATTTTTGATGAGATTTTTTAGATAAGGTTAATTAATAATTTATTTTTTATTATAATTTATATAAAAGATAATTGATAAATTAAATTTAAAAATTATTATTATTATATTATATATATTATATTTATATTTATTGATATTTATTAATTAAAATAATGATTAATAATAAATAAATAATTTATAAAAAAAAATAAATAAAAAATTACTATTGTTAGAATAGCATTTTTTTTATAAAAAAATTTAATGATGTTTTTTTCTTTTTTTTTTTCTTGATGAAATTGAAGAACTATCTGATTCATCACTACTTTTATCTCTATATTTTTTTTTCTTTTTATGTCTTTTTTTTCTACGCTTTTTTTCTTCTTCACTTTCACTATCATTATTACTACTACTTTCATCATCACTTTCGTCATAACTTTTTTTTCTTTTTGATTTTTTTTTACTTTTTTTTCTATATTCATTACTATTATCATTACTATCACTATCATAATTATCATTATTTTTTTTTTTATTATTTTTTTCACCAATATTTAAATCATCTTCATTTTCATAATAATATTTTTTAACTTTTACTTGTTCATCTTCAGGAATTAATTCATTTAATTCAATTTGTAATTTTCTTAATTCTTTATTTATTTTTATTTCTTCTTTATCTAAATCATCCAATCTAACAACAATTTCTTCTTTAGTTGGTGAACTTCCCATTTATATAATTAATTATTACTTAATAATATATTAATAAATATTAATTAATTACTTTGATATTAATAGTAAAATTTCATTTATTATTATTATTTATTATTCTTATTTATTATTTATTATTATTATTATTTTATTATTATTTAATATTTATAATAAAATGTCATATTATATTACAAGTAAATATAATACAAAAAATATAAATACAGTTAATTCAAATAATTATAATAGTGATTATCTTTCAAATGCAGAATTAAAATTTTATGATGAATTTTATAATGAAAATAAAAATCAAAATAATAATTTAATTTCATTTGATAATTTTTCAAATATTCTTTACGGATCTAAATATATTAATCGTCAAACTCTTCCAAATAGTTTAAAAGAAATAAAAACAAAACTTGAAAAAAAATTTGGAAGTCAATCAATTTATTTAAAAGAAGAAGAATATTATAAATACATAGAACAAATAAAAAGAGAACAAGATCAATTAATAAATGTTGATGATCCTGAAATGAAAGAATTATATGATATTCTTGCAGGAAATGAAGAATATGTTTTTAAAAGTAAATTAATTGAAATTATTAAAATTTTTGAATTACCAATTGATTATAATAAATTTTTTGAACCTGTAAAAGATATTGAAAAATTAACTTTTGAAGATTTTTGTTGTTTATTTAAACCAGGAAGTGAAATAAATGATATTGTTATTCATACATTTTATTCTACTTTTATAGGAAAAGATAGTGATAATAATAATGATGCTGCAATTAAAGCAGCAAATTTTCCTATCAAATATGTGCCGTATTAAATATTTTTTTAAGTTATATAATTAATTATATAAAAACTTTTTTTTTTATTATAATATAGATATAAATAATATAAAAATATAGAATTAAAGTTATAAAATTTATTTTAATTTATGATATTAAAATAATTTATAAAATTGAAAATTAAAATTTTTATATAAAAAATGTTAAAAGAAATAGTAAATCAAAAAATATATAATATTTTTTTTCCAATAATGTTATATTGTATATTTTTAAAAATAAGTATATATTTATATTTAAATGATATATTATCAGAAAATTTATTTTTAAATCAATATTTTAATAAACTTCTTCTTTCATTAATAAGTGTTTATTTTTTATCAGGCTTAATTTTATATATTTTTATTTATATAAAAAATTTAATTTATATTTTTTGTTTTTTATTTTATATTTTGATTTTTTTAAGTGATAATGCTAATATTAATATTACTTTAATAAAATTTGAAAATATTCAAATTATAAAAAAATTTAATAATATTAGATATTACATCAATTGTGTTTTAATCTTTTATTTATGTTTTTTTTCACTTATTTTTATTATTAAAATTTCAAAAAAATTTTCAGATGAAATTGATAATAATTTAAAAAATGTTGATGATAAAACAAAAAATAAATAAAAATTTAAATTTTGAATTGTAAAATAATTTAATAATATTATAATAAATAAAATATAATTTTATATATTTAAATAAATACATTAATTAAATATCATTTTTAAAATGGAATCTTCAAAAAAAGATAAAAAAAAACAAAAAAAAATCGAATCTGATTCTTCAGAATCTGAAAAAGAAGAAAAAAAACCTCAAAAAAAAAATTTATCTTCTTCAGAATCAGATTCTGAATCAGAAAAAGTAAAAAAAGAATCAAAAAAAAAAAAAAAAGAAACAAACAATGACAATAACAAAAATGAAAATGATAGTGATAAAGATGATGATAACAATGAAACAGGAATAGACAAAAGAGCTTTTCCATTAGCAAATAAAAAACTTCAAAAAACAATATTTGAAACAATTTCAAGAGCAACTCAATTAAAAAAAATAAAAAAAGGCGCAAATGAAGCAACAAAAACATTAAACAGAGGAATAAGTGAATTAATAGTAATAGCAGCAGATGCAAAACCTTTAGAAATAGTATTACATTTACCATTATTATGTGAAGATAAAAATGTTTCATATGTCTTTGTTGAATCTCAAAAATTATTAGGAAGAGCATGTGGAGTAAGTAGACCTGTCATTGCCGCATCAATTTTAAGTAAAGGCCCAGATGACTTACAAACAACTTTAGAAAAATTAAAATTAGATATTGAACAACTTCTCATATAAAATGATATTACAATTTAATAATATTATAAAAAAAAATATAAAAACTTTTTATTTATATTATTATAAATATCAAATATATTTTTATTGTAGTTGATTATATGAGAAAAAAATTTATTATTTAATATATATTTATATTATATATAAATAATAATACTTTTCTTGATAATTAAATTTTCAATAAAAAATATATTTATAAAATATTAATTAATATTAATTTAAATCTAATTTATTTTTTATATTGCCAAAATGGTTAGTATTCGTCGTGCAACAGTCGAAGATCTTTTATTAATGCAGCAAACAAATTTACTTTGTTTACCAGAAAATTATCAATTTAAATATTATATATATCATTATCTTTCATGGCCATCATTATTACATGTAGCAGAAGAACATAATGGAAAAATAGTAGGGTATGTTTTAGCAAAACTTGAAGATGAAGATGTTGCTCCAGGAATAATTCAAGGTCACATAACTTCAATTTCAATTCTTCGTACATATCGTCGATTAGGTTTGGCTAGTAAACTTATGAGTTTTGCTATTAAATCTATGCAAGAATATTATGATGCTGATTTTGTTTCTTTACATGTTCGTGTTAAAAATCGAGCTGCTTTACATTTATATCATAAAACTTTAGGTTTTGATGTTGTTGGTATTGAAAAAGAATATTATGCTGATAGAGAAGATGCATATAAAATGAGGAAATATTTTAAAAAAGATAAAAAAAAAGGGGATAAAATTATTGAAATAACTGATGATTTAACTTTTGATGATATTAAAGATGTTTTTGAAGATGTTGATGAAAATGGAGAAGAAATTTCAGCTAAGAAAAATGAAGAAGAGGAAAATAAAGAAGAAAATAATGAACAAAAAAAAGATGATAATAATAATAATAATAATCAAAATAATGTAAATAATAATGTTAAAGAAGAAACTGGAAAAAAGAAAAAAAAACATAAGAAAAAAAAATAAATTATTTAATTTTTTATATTTATAAATTAATATTTAAATAATTTTAAATTTACTTTAATTTTATAATTATATAAAAAAATATTTGTGTCAAATGGGAATTTGTTATTCAGCTAAAAAAAAGAAAAATAATAATATAATAGTGAATAAAAAAATAATTAATAATGATTTAAATCCAAAAAATAATACTTCTAATCCAAATATTAATAATAAAAAAGAAACAGATGATAAAGAAACAACATCTTTACCAAATACAAATGGAAATAATAATTTTAAAATAATTAATTCAAATAATAGTAATAATAATGATAATAATAATAATATTGATAATAATAATAATAATATTGTTCAAGATAATCATAATAACAATAATACTAATAATAATAACAATAATATTAACATTAATAATAATAATGACAATAATCATAATAACATTATAATTGAAACAGAAAAAGATGAATTAATTCATAATACTCAAATTGAAAACAAATCAAACACCAATTATTCAAAAAATATAAAAATTGATAAAAATAATAATTACATTTTTAATAGATCAAATTCAAAAAATGATATAATATTATTAGATGAGCCAAAACTTCCATTTTATTATAAACTTAAGCCTATTAATGATGATAATAATAACATAAAGAATAGTAATATTACTTATTCAACTGAAAATGATTTTAATTCAATTTTAATGCCTATAGCAAAATTAGAACATAAAGATATATGTTATCAATTTTTAAGTTTAAATCAAAGAAATTGGTTTCAAGATAAAATAAATATTTATTCAATTTTATTATCAAATAGAACTTACAATAATAATATTAAATTAGATTCTTTTAAATATAAAAATTTTATTCATTATTTATTGAAATTACAAGAAGATTTTAATTGGTTATTATGGTCAATGAGTTATTATATAAAAAATAAAGATAATAAAAATTTTATTAATAATAATAATAATTTAAATATAGATATTAATTTAATATATAAAGAAGGTATTATATATAAAGGAATATATTTTAAAATAATTAAACAATTTGAAATAATAAAAAATATTAAAAATGAAATTAAATGTTTAAATTATTCATTTTTAGATTATTTACAGTTATTAGATAATATTCATTTAGAAGATATTAATAATAATAATATTAATAATAATAATAATTTTACTATTAATAATATTAATAATACTAATAATAATTATAATAATTTACCTTTATTATCAAATTATTTATTTTTTCCTTTAATTGCTTATTCTGAATTTAATGGAGAATTTTTATTAGCTTCAGAAATTTTTCCTACTTCAATAGATGATAATAATTATGATTTAAATGCATCTTTTAATTTAAATGATTTAAATTATTCTCCTATATTCAAAAATTTAAATAAAAATCATTTAATAAAAATTAATAATTATTTTACTTTAATTAATACTAATAAATTAATTCCTAATTTATGTGAAAATATAAAAATAAAATATTCCCTTTTAAATAATAATATTGATATTACAAAAGATTTTATACAAAAATCAAATTATATTTCATTTTTGAATTATTTTATTAATTTAATTCAAAGAAATAAATATATTAATGATATTGATAATGTTAATTATGAATTTAATAAATTTGGAATAAATAAATTTTTTTTACCTTATGTTATTGCGAAATTGAAAGGAGAAAATAATATTAATGTTATTAATAGTACAAATAATATTGTTAATTTAATTAAAATAAAAATTCTTGTAAAAATTTTGTTTAGATGTGTTAATTTTGATAATAATAATAATAATAATAATAAATTAAATATTATTAAAAATTATTTATTTTCAATTTTAATTCCACAAAAAATTGAAAAAAATTCTTTAGAAAAATATTTAAAAAATCTTTTATTTTTTACTAAAAAATATTTAATTAATTTTCATAATATTTGTTCTTTTTATTTTGAAAATATTAATAATTCAAAACCTTTATTTTCAAATAAAACTTTTATTAAATCTTTAATATTATCTGCAAGAAAATTTCCTTTTATTTTTATATCAGAAATTGAAAGAAAATTTAATATAATTTTTAATCACATATTTAAATATAAAATTTCAATATCAATAGAAAATTTTTATACCGAAAATAATAATAATTTTATTGAATTTAATGAACCTAAAATTTCTACTTTTTTAAATGGCGACGATATTTTTTATTATTTATTTGCTCAAAATCTAAATAATATTAATATTACTAATAATGATAATATTAAAGAAGAAAATAATAATAATATTAATAACTCAATAGATAATATTAGTATGATTAATAGAAGTATTATACCAAAAGATAATTATAATTATAACATATTAAATTCAAGCAGAGATGCTGCTATTATAAATAATAATAATAATAATTTATATAATAATATCAATGATGATAAAATAATTGAATTTAATTATGATAAAAAAAGTAAAAATACAAGCAAAGAAAATCAAAATTCTATTAATCAAAATAATAATAATAATTATGCTGAATCAATGAAAAATAATAAAAATTCTTCAAATATAAATACAAATACAATTAATAATTTTTTTAATACAGTTAAAAAAACTCCTCATCATTTATTTTGGAAAGTTCTTTCTAAAAATTATCATATAAAATTCCCCCCAAATTTATATAAAATAATCTATTCAAATAAATCTTATTCTTCTTTAATTTATAAAAATTTATCTTTTTATTATTCATTTGAAAATATGTCACAAACAATAATTGATTTAAAATCAAAAATTGAATTTATTTTTAATAATGAAATTATTTCAATTAATAATAAAACTTCAAATGTTTTAATTTATTTAAATATTTATTTATTTTTACATTTTTTTTATATTGAAAATGATAAAAATGAATCAAAAGAAGTATTAGAAAATATTATTAATTTTATTGATAATAAAAATATTTATATTAATAATGAAATTAATATTATTATTAATATTTTATGTGGAATTTTTCAAGAAAAAAATAATTTTTTTAAAAGTGAATATTATTATAGTAAAAGTTTAATTTTTTCACTTTTTAAATATGGAGAACCAAGAGGAAAAAATAATGAAGCAAATTTAATTATGTTATTACCTTTATATAAAGTTGGAAGAGATTCAATTATTTTAGATAATAATGATTTTATAAATGAAAATTTTAAAGAAATTTTTCATTGTTTAAATTTTTGTTATAATCACAAAAAACATTCTAAATATGATTTAAATAATAATAATAATATTGTTATTACTAATGATTTATATATTGATAATATAGAAATTAAAATTAAAAAA
>JAEEGK010022610.1_pt1 | contig 13190 bp, 8 predicted proteins | sample 8958771 | NCBI WGS metagenome assembly JAEEGK01 (sample SAMN16246547, study PRJNA631951) | gut metagenome | biome: gut microbiome; feature: rumen; material: SC-attached | host: Bos | place: Iran: Karaj | collected 2018-10 | reverse complement strand
TCCCGCGCACCGAGAGCAAGGTGGGTTACGGGCACCGCGGATTCGTGGTGCATACAGACGAGAAGCTCAGTTTCAGGGAGGCGGCGCTCCGGCGCGACTTCACCATCAACGCGATGGGCATGGAGCTGCCCGAACTCACGCTCTGCGACCCGTATGACGGCATCGGTGACCTGAAAACGCATACGCTGCGCCATGTGGGCCCGGCATTTGCGGAAGATTCCCTGCGCATATTGCGCGGGGTGCAGTTCGCGAGCCGTTTCGAGTGCACGCTCGCGCCCGAGACTGTTGAACTCTGCCGCACGCTCTCGCTCGACGACCTGAGCGTGGAACGCCTTTTCGAGGAATTCAAGAAGTGGCTACTCAAACCGGGCAGGCCCTCGCTCGGGCTCCGCGCCTTCCTGGACATAAGGCTTGATGAGTATTTCCCTGAAATCCGCCCGTTCGAGGGCTCCTGGGAAGCGCAGGGCGGCATTCTCGACAAGATGGCGGAACTGCGGGACTCGAATGAGGGTGGCTCCGCACCGCTTACCGATTCCCAGAAAATGGAATTCGCATTTGCCGCGCTCCTGGCCGGCAGTGCAGAGACTTCCCTCAAGTTCCTGGAACGGATTACCAACGAGGTTCACCTGCTGAAGGTCGTGCCGCCGCTTCTGGAAACGTTCCGCACGCTTGACCCGGCTATCGTGCACGATGCCCCCGCACTCCGCCGCCTCGCCGTGAAACTCGGCGGCCTCAAGCTGCTTTGCCTGCTGGTAAAGTGCGCCCCGCATGGGTTTTTCGCCTGCGAAAGTACCGGTGGCACGGACTTTGCAAATGACCTGTGGAAAGTTGCAAGCGAATACGGACTGCTCGAATCGGCGCCCCAGCCCTTCCTCACGGGCAAGATGCTCTTGGATCTGGGGCTAAAACCCGGCAAACAGCTAGGCGAGATTATCAAGGCGAGTTTCGAACTGCAACTTGACGGGAAGATAACGACTGCAGAAGAAGCCGTTGAATGGGCGCGGGGCGTTATCTAGCCGCCGCCTATTTCGCTATTTCCACCGGAACATTCCGGCGATACCTGCCGGCACGGCGAACACGATCAGCGGAATCTGGATGAACTCGGTCGGGATAAACGCGATCATGCGCCGCTTGGTATGCAGTTTCCACGAGGCGGTCATCAGGAACACGAAATCCACGAGAATTTTTGCCGCGATGCTGAATGCGCACCACTGCCACGGGCAATCCAGGAATGCCACGCACCAGGGGCTGATGAACATCCAGATGTAGTAAGTGTAGATGAGCGTGAGCAGCAGGACGTAAGCCTTGCTCTCGTAGTTCGTGCCGTTGCTGCTCCAGCGGGCGCGCTGGTTGAAAAGCTGCTTCCACGTATTGACCGGCGCGGTCTCTATGACGGCGTCCTTGTCGAGGTTGTAGCAGACCTTGGTGCCCGGGACCTTCATCATCTTGTGGATGAGCATGTCGTCGTCGCCGCTCGAAAGGTTGATGAGTTCGCCGAACCCTCCTGCCGCGAAGAACAGCTCCTTCTTGTAGGCAAGGCACGTGGCCGAGGCGATAATCGGGTGCCCCATGCTGAACCCGGCCGCTTCCATCGCGGTGTACCCGAGCGTCTCCAGTTTCTGGTACAGGTGCAGCAGGGAATGGTTCCCGCTGTTCTGCTTTGGCCCCTGCACAATGCATATCCCGTCCGTGAACCGGCCCGCCATCGAGGTAATCCAGCTCTTGCGCGGAATGCAGTCGGCGTCAATCGTCAATAGCACTTCGTATTTTGCAATCTTGAACGCGCTCTCGAGGGCGCGCTTCTTGGGGCTTGCGATTACGGGCAGGTCGGGCGAAAGGCTGAGCACGCGGAACTTCGGGTGCGTCGCGGCGAACTTCTCGAGAATCTCGCGGGTACGGTCCGTCGAGCGGTCGTCCACGCAGATGACTTCCCATTCGCCTACGTAGTCCTGCGCGGCGAGGGCTTCCAGTGTACGCTCGGCAAACTCTTCCTCGTTGCGCATCGGGACAACCACCGAAACGCTCGGGGTCGCCTTTGGCCCCCTGTAACGGTGTGTACGGGTAACACCTATTATGAAGAATAGGAACAGCAGCACGTAAAGTGCCGTGAGACATGCGACAATGATACCGCCCATATGACAAAAGTTAGAAAAAGAATGCTGTCATTAGTCACTAGTCATTGGTCATTGGTTCTTATAATAGTACCTAGATGATTTTTTTTGCTAACAACTAACAACTAATGACTAACAACTAATTACTAAATTGTAGTTCATGATTCACCCGTCCGCATTTGTGAGCCCGCAGGCAAAAGTCCACGAAACCGCCGTCATCGGCCCGTGGTGCATTGTGGATTCCGGTGCGGAAATCGGGGAGGGCGTTGTCCTGGAATCCCGCGTGCATGTGTATGGAGGCGTCTCCATCGGAAAGGATACGCACGTGTTTGACGGGGCCATCCTCGGCGCGCCCCCGCAGGATTTGAAATATGCGGGCGAACCGACTCGCGTGAGCATCGGCGAAGGCTGCACGCTGCGCGAATACGTGACGGTCAATCGCGGCACGGCTCAGGGTGGCAGCTGCACGCGTATTGCGGACAAAGTATTGATTATGGCGTATTCGCACATCGCCCACGACTGCGACATCCGCGAAGGTGTCGTCATCGCGAACGGCTGCCAGATAGGCGGCCACGTGCGCATCGGCGAGTACGCGACCCTCGGGGGCGTTACAGGGATCCAGCAGCGTAACCAGGTGGGCGCCTACGCGTTCGTGGGCGGCACGCACAAGGTGGACCGCGACGTTCCTCCCTGCACCAAGGCGTGCGGGAACCCCATCCGCTACGGCGGGCTCAACCTGCATGCGCTCCGTCTGCACCCGGACCTTTTCCCCGAGGCCCGCGTTGAAGCGCTTTCCCGTGCTTACCGCGAGCTTTACCGCAGCGGCCGCCCTGTGGCCGAGGTAATCGAGGAATTGAAAAAAGGCCCGGAACCTCTGTTCCAAGCCTTTTTCGACGAGCACTGGGGCGGTTCTCTCGTCCGGCCGTAACCATTCGATGGTTTGCAGCTTTTTTTTACAAGAAATCTTTGCAATAGATTCTAGAACAAATTAAAACTAGATTGCCGGGAAGGCCTTTACGGTATAGGCGTCAAAGACCTTTTTCATCTCGGGGAACCAGTCGCCGGCATCCTGGTCGTAGGCCTGGAACCCGCTCGTCTTTCCGTAGGCCCAGTAGTGCCAGCTGATGCCGTATTTCTCGGCTGCCCTGATGACGTAGTCGGCCCACTGCGCGCGGGAGGCTTCGCTCGGCGCTTCGGTTGCGCATTTCGACCCGGTACGGCCGATGGCGCCGAACTCGCCCAGGTTCATGGGAACCCCGTGCACTCCGTCCACGTCGGGGAAGTACGCGATGGCGCTATCCACGTATGCCTTGAAGTCTTTCGCAATCTTGCTCAGGTCCGATCCGGTAATTCCCGTTCCGCAGGGGTACATGGTAGCGGTGCCCTGGTGCGTGTATCCGTAGGGCTCGTAGTAGTGCCCGCTCACGATGATGTTGCCGTCGTCCTTGGGGAGGTCGAGTTTCTTGATTTCGGCGAACTTGGAGTAGCCGTTCCCCTCGAACATGATGGTCTTTGTCGGGGCTACCGCGCGGATGGCGTTGTAGGATGCCGTCATGATTTCGTTCACCGTGGAGCTCTTTTTGATATCGTGCGGTTCGTTCATGATTTCGAACACAATCATGTCGTCTGGGATGCTGTTCAGGGCTGCCGCCACCTGCGTCCACATGGTGACGAACTTCTGCAGTTCCGCCTGGAACGATTCCGGGTCGTTCTCGACGTTTGCCGCGGCGTTGTTCATGTCTTGGTGGTGGTGGAAGTTGACGATAACGGGCATGCCGAGGCTGTTCGCAAGCTGGATGTCTTCCTTGACTCCGGCGAGGCGCTGCGGGTCGATGGTGTTCGCGATGTCGACGTCGCTTTCCCAGCGTACGGGAATGCGCACGGAGTTGAATCCGGCGGCCTTCACTATCTGGAGGTCCTCGTCCTTGAGGCAGTTGCCCCACCCGCAGTCGGCGTTTGCTCCGGTACCCGTGGATTCCCACGAGTTGCCCATGTTGATGCCGCGCCCGAGCCTCTGGTTCATGGCGCGACCCTTGGAGTAGTCGACCTTCGTGTGGTTGAGCCCGCTTCCGTTGCCGTCTTCGTCGGCCTTGTTCAATCCGCTGTCGCCGGAAGAACAGCTGGCCAGGAGGAACGCTGCGGTAATGGGGGCTAGAAACTTGAAAATCTTCATGGGAAACCTTCCGGTTGCTGTTTACATGGATAATTTAGACATATTTATGGCCAAAGATTGCTTTTTTTTTAATAATTCGGTTACTTGGGTAAACGTGTGATTTTCCTCAAAAATGCGAAAATTAGCGATTTTGGGTACATTTTGCCCCGTTTGGGTACATCTGTAAACCCATTTTGTGTTTTTTCGAAAAACAACCCCCTAAAAACAAGTTATATTGTTGCCATTGAATTTGGAGATCTTGTATCTTATGAAATCACATCTGCAGACCATCATCTGGAAGTGTGCCGTGGGCTCACTCCTTCTTGCGTCTTTCTCCTTTGCTTCTTTCAGCGATTACAGGGATAGGGACAATTCCCGCTTCGTCACGCGCGAGGCCAAACCCTTCCGTCCGGACAAGGACGTGGTAAGCGTCGTTATGCGCGAAGCCATTCCCCGCGGCGGTGGATACACCTACCAGTACCCGCGCGAGAACCCCGAACCGATTCTCACCGACAAGTACGCCATGGAAGGCGCTCTTTCCATGGAAATCGAGCTTATCGCGAGCGACTACTCCGGCGTGGCCATCTGTATCGCCGGTTCCGTGGACCTGACCCCGTACTTGGAAGAAGGTGTCCTCGAGTTCTGGATCAAGGGCGACAAGGGTGGCGAAAACGCCCTGTTCGTGCTCGTCGATGACGGCGTGAAGAGCAACGGCGAATCCCTGCAGGTGAAGCTCCGCTCCAAGAGCCTTGGTGAAATTACCACGGAATGGAAGCATTTCAGCATCCCGCTCAAGCTGTTCGGCATGACGGGTGTGTACTGGGATGCGAAGAACACGCGTGAAGTCATGCTCCCGTTCGCCTGGTCGAACTTCAAGGGTTTCCGTCTTGAAGTCCGCAAGGACGAGAACGAGGCCTTCAAGGTCTGGATTGACGATATCGTAATCAAGAAGCAGGGCAAGGCCTACGAAGGCCCGTCCAACTACCCGTTCCGCAACGCAATTTAAGAGGTCCCCATGCGCAAATTACCGTTACTCTTTACGACTTTGCTTTGCACTTCCCTTGCCTTTGCCCAGGAGGAGGAATCCCCCGAGGCAAGCGCACCTGAAACTGAGGCCGTGGAAGAATCCGCCCCTGCCGAAGAGGCCGCTCCTGTAGAGGAAGCCGCAGCTGAGGAATCTGCCCCTGCCGAAGAAGCCGCTCCCGCCGAGGAGGCCCCTGTAGAGGAGGCCGCCGCCGAGGAACCCGCTGCCGAAGAGACTGCTGCAGCCGAACCGGCACCCGAGGAAGCCCCCAAGAAGGAATTTGCATCTGCCGCTCCGGTGGCCGGTCCTTCTCCCGTGGTCGGCGCTCCGGCGACGCTTTCTGCCGACGAGCAGATGAACACCATCGAGAACAACCTGGATGGCATCGCCGAGAACCTCGAATCCACCATGATGGGCAAGGATGACGCGCCCCTCGCGGTTTCGGGCTTCATGGCCTTCCGCCTCAAGAACTTCAGCTATCCCGACGCTCCGGCCCTCCTTGCCTCCGACAAGGCGCGCCTCGCTGTCGACGCTATCTTCAAGGCGAACGTCGTTGCCATGCCGAACTCCTACATGACCCTCTGGACGAACTTCACCTTCCCGTTCGACCTCTCGGGCCTGTTCAGCAACAACCTGGGTTCCCAGCCGACCGCCGTGCCCACCTCTAACGAGCGCGTGCTGTTCGACCACTCCACCGACTACTACTCCTCCACTGTCGATGAAGAAATGAACTTCGGTATCGACATCCGCGCGGGCGTCTTTGGCGCCTACGTTACGGCGGGTGGCGTTATCTGGGCGAACTCTTCTCCCCTTACCATGTGGGAACGCGAAACCATGCCGCGCTTCGCCTGGGTGTACGAAACCTTCGAAGACGAAAAGACTGTGAGCACCTACTACAAGGAAAAGGTGTTCAAGCCGGTGAAGGAAGGCGGACGTGCCTTCTGGACCAACCGCTCCTTCGGTGGCGTGTTCGTGAGCGCTTACCAGCTGCCCTTCGACATGACTGCCCAGGCGATGGTGTCGCAGCCTGCCGATATGGACATCGGTACCCGCGACGGTCTGCGTATGTACGGTGGCCAGCCGGGCGAACTCGAAATGTCGGGTGACTACGACCTGCGCGGTGCCGTGTACCATGGCCGCCTCGCTAAGAACAAGATTGCAGATAACCTCTCGATCGGCCTTAACTACATGGGCGTCGTGTTTGACGAGGCTGTGATCTACGAACCTGAATTCTATAGCCAGTACAATGCGCTGAGTGTTGACCCCTACATTATGAACACTCACGTGGCTTCTATCGACTTCAAGGGCAACATTACTCCGAAGCTCTACTTGATGGCCGATGTGGCCTTGAGCATGACTGACTCGCTCAAGTACTACAAGGCTACCGGAGCCAAGGATATTTCCGGTTACGAAAAGAGCTCCTATGAAACTGAATGGAGCACTCCGCAGGTCGGTGTGTACGTGAAGGCCCAGAGCAAGTACCTTGAAGGCTGGCCGATGACCCTCGAAGCCATCTTCCTCCCGAAGGACTTCTACTCTCCGTTCTCCATGAGCAACCCCTCTCGTTTCCTCGCATGGCGCAAGGATGAATTCGCGCTCAACTCCGGTTCTATGCGTTATGCCCCCAATATGGCGGGTATCAACCTGAAGATCGAACCTGAATTCAACCGCGGTCATCTCGACATCCAGTACGGCTTGCATAGCCAGATTGAAGACGGTGACGATGTGCTTCTCTTTAACTACCGCCTGAATGGCCGTAATCTGTGGGAATCCACGAACTCCTGGACCAAGCACAAGCCTATCTTCTGGGCTGACTCGGGTAACGCCCGTAACAATGGGTATGTGGAACGTGCCGGTGTGCTTACTCCGGGTACGGGCCTCAAGATGAACCGTCAGCAGGGTGGCCTCCGTGGCGGTACCTGGGAAATGTGGGAAACCTTCGTTGCCTATGAAAATGCCGAGCAGATCCAGGATAGCGTGGTTCCGAGCCACACCAAGTGGTCCAGCTACCTCTCCCTTGCGGGTGGCTACGATATCGGTCACTGGTTCGGTACCGACAAGAACATCGTGATGAGCGGCTATGCCTCTATTTCCGGTGTGTCCAAGACGATTGCCCCGATTGCTTACAGCGAATCCCAGAGCGACATGCTCCTGTGGAGTTTCTACGGACAGCTTGAACCTGCGATTGCGCTTACCCCGACGTTCCACCTTGTGGGTATCCTCGGCCTCGAAACGTTCCGTTCCGAATACGGCTACCTTATCGACTATGTAGATAACGTGATTGCTAAGCCGACAGCGAAGGCTCCGACGCATTACAACGATGTGTCCACGACCTTCTTCCGCAAGGCCCCGATTAACTACCTCGAAACGGCGCTTGGCCTGGGCTTCGACTGGAACTTTGCCGACCGTGCGGGCATCCATGTCCGTTACAAGTGGGCGACCCACTCCGACGAAACAGTGCCTGATAATGACTGGACCGGTCATTATATCTACGCTGAAACTAAAGTATGGTTCTAATGGAGGCGCGATAAGAGTATGATTTTCAATAAAAGTGCTTCGAAAATGATGACTAGAACTTTGACAGCCCTTGCGCTTTCGACCGGTGTCGCCGCAGCATCTGTAGCCGACAACCAGGAACTGATTGCGAGCAAGGTTGATTCTGCTAATGCCCATCGCGGCTTGGAAGTGACTGGCGCCGTCCGTGGTGTCGCACAGGCATCTTACTTTAATACCGATCAGGATAAGTACGGCGTCGCAACGATGCCCGATACCGAAAGGGACGAGTTCGTGAATGCCGACTTCAACTTCGGCTTCCGTCCGTGGGAAAGCGTCCGTGCGAACGCAATGTTGCGCCTCTATGCGGGTATGCAGGATTACTTCGCCTCCGCCGCAAAGATTATCGAGGTCCCGTGGCTCAACGTTGAAGGCCAGATTGGCAACAACTTCCATTGGGTTGTGGGTGATTTCCGTCAGCAGTACTCCCCGCTCACGTTGTTCGCCCCGGATGTCGACATCATGTACGAACCGCAGGTGTTCGCCCGCAAGCGCCACATGGCCGAAAAGCAGCAACTGCTCGAGGGCAACCAGCGTAACCTCCAGGGTGCAAACCTGCAGTTCCGCATGGACTTGAACGATGTGTTTGGCCAGGTGCGTGCCGAAGGTATCTTTGCACGAATCAATCGTGCGCAGATGCTTGACCTTTCCGGTGCGGAAGGCAACATCCTCCCGAACGATTCTCTGCCGGGTGCAACGCAGGCCGCCAATACCGACAAGTTCCTCTTGGCAGGCAACTTGGAACTCCTTCCGCTGAAGAAGAACGCCTACTTGGGCGGTACCATGATGTACATCTTCGACAACGAGGACAACTTCTCCTACACCTACCGCTACTTTGATGATGGTGGCCAGGTGACGATTATTCCTGACCCCGAACAACTTGGCTTGTCCTTCAACAATCCGTATGAACTCCAGCCGCAAAAGACGTTTATCCTCGCTGGCCGCGTGGGTGGCGATGTTGCGGGCATGATGAACAACAAGAACATCATCTTGGATGCTACGGCAGAAATCGCCTTGTCTACGGATCAGGTCGTTTCGACGGGAATCGTCGTTACGACAGCTGATGACCCTGCTGCTGTTCCTGGGCCTGATGAGGACCTGGATGGAGCTCCGGATGCCTACTATAAGTTTGACGAAAAGAAGGAAGACAAGGGAGGCATGGCCCTCAATGCGAACCTCAATGCCGGTTACAAGACCGAATCCTGGGGAGTGCGCTTGGTGGGCGACGTGATCTTCAATGACAGCCTTTGGTTCAACAACTTGGCTCAGTCTCCCAAGTTCTTTGCGCAGCGCGTGCAGAACTCCGACTACGATGGCAACACGGTCAAGTATAGTGTGAACTCTCCGCTCTACACGACGTTTGATGCCCTCTACAACTTTGCCCCGAAGTTTGCCCCGGTTCCTATAACCATGCGTACGGACGACATCGGCTTCAAGAAGCAGCCCGAGAGCTACAACATTGCCCCGTACAACAAGAACTCCTGGACGGGTAATGTATATTCCAAGGCTCAGATTGCTCTCCTGAATGCGATGGCTGACCCGGCAATCCAAATGATTCTCCCCAACGGCATGGCGACCGCTAACCGCGAGGGTGGCCGCGCCACGTTGATTGCGAATGTGGGTGACTGGTTCGAGGCTCAGGGCCTGTTCGGTATCTACACGCAGGTTTCTCCGCTCTTCGGATTCACCGATATTTCCTACATGGAATACGGTGGCGGCCTCAAGGCTGATATCTTCAAGGTGCTTGGATTCAAGAAACCGCTTGAGATTTCTGGATCGTACAGGCATTCCGAACGCACCATGGATTACGACCCGACGATTCTTGGCTTTGATGGTACCGTAAAGAGCGGCACCGCGGAATTCAAGACGGACTTCATCAACGCTGGGCTCTACGTGCAGTACCTGCCGCGCCTGGGTGTTACCGCTGGTTTCCAGATGGTGACGATGGAACTGAATGACTTGCAGCAGGCTCAGAGCATGGCCGATTACCTCGGTATAGCAAGCATCGCTCCGATGGTCAAGGGTACGCAGATGCAGTGGATGGTCGGTCTCGACTACACGCTCGACAAGAATGCCTGGCTCTCGCTGAACTTCGGCATGATTACGGTCGAGAACACCTACAATACCGGCCTGGGTACTGCTGATGATGCTGTGAACCTGCCTCTTTATGCAAGTGACGTGAAGGGCGAGGCTGGGTGGCCGGCGGAGTTCACCAGCAAGTTCTCACAAACTATTGTTGAAGCCTCCATTAACGTGGAATTTTAATGGGAGGGAATGAAAATGATGAATACTAAAAAGACCTCGATCATTTTTGCATCTGCCTTGATGTTCTCTGCCGTGGCTGCATTCGCTGAAGGCGACTCTGCAACCGTCGAAAAGCAGTCTTCCTTCTTGCAGAAATTGGATTCGCTGAACAAGTCCATTCTCGGACTTCGTGTGGGCGGAACGGCCAAGGCTGGGGCGCTCACTTCCATGGCTTCTTCGGACCAGTTCTCGGATATGTCCCCGACTCAGGAAAACCAGGCCTATACCGATGTGAACCTCAAGTTCCTCGCACAGCCTTCTTCCGAAACCCGTCTCGATGTGCAGCTCCGCTTGCACAAGGACTGGCAGAGCGGCGTTGACGAGAATAACAACCCCGTGATTGGCCACTGGTTCAGCTATGATGGCAATATCCTGAACAACCATGTGGATTTTAACTTGGGCTACATGCGTGTCGGTTACTCTCCGCTCACCATCAACACCCCGCAGGTGGAAATCCTCCAGGAACCTGAAATCTTTGCGCAGAACCGTGTCGATGCCCTTGCTGCCCGCAACCTTGACACTACGTCCCGTCGCCTGATGCAGGGCCTGAACGCCGCCTACCATAGCGGTGCCGTGGGTGCAGTCGACAACATCTATGCGCAGATGACTGGCGCCCGTATGCGTAACGCCGCAAAGAAGAATGACCAGGTGTTCTTCGACTTTGACTGGTCTGACCGTTATGCCTACGGTCTCCGTGGCGGTCTTGAACTTTTTGGTGCGAATGTCGGTGCGAACTTCGTTGGTGCCTTTGACCGTCGTCTTTCCGCCCGTTCTCGCGATATTGGCCTGAAGGATACCATTCATTACGAAAATAACGAAGTCCTTTCTGTGGAACTCGGATTCGATTCCAAGAAGATGCTGCCGTCCCTGCCGGTTGTGTTCGGCTTTAATGCTGAATACGCAATGTCCTGGTGGGATGTCGATGCGGAATTCTTGCAGAAGAACCCCTCTGTTATTTCGCAGATTGTGGAAGAGACTTCCTTCCCGGATGGTGCTGGTACGAAGACGGTCGTTTATGTGGCATCGACGGTGGATGTCAATGCTTCTGAAAATGTAACGATTGACGAAGCCGACGCTGATGGTTCTGCCCTGTTCGTGCAGGCCTTTGCCAAGGGGTCGTTCTCCAAGTTCAATTTCGACTTCAAGGGATTGTACCTCATGAACGATGAGAAGTTCTGGTCGGAACTTGCTTCCTCCCCGAACTACCTCGGTAACGGAATCATCTTCAATGCGAACGCCATGTACGGCGATGTTGACCAGGCTCTCGTATCGAGCTTCGCCTCGGGTAACCTCGAGAACCTCTACTTTATGGTCTACAATACCGACCTCCTGACTGCGTCGACCCTTATGAGTTCTGGACAGGCGACGGTGCTTTCGAGTGATTACTCTGTGTCGCCGAACATGTACTACCGCCTCTACAACAACTACAAGTTGGCGCATTTCTACCGCAATGGTTTTGATGCGAACACCATGAAGATGCTGGAAGTTGCGCAGGCAGTCTTCATGATGGATCCGTCCGTGAACCTTGCGATGCCCCTTGGCCTTGCTACGCCGAACCGCAAGGGATTTGCGGTATCTCTCGATGCGGACTGGGACGATGCGATTACGCTGAATGGCCGATTCTCCCAGTATAGCGAGCAGGAAGGCGACAACAAGTACACGACAATCGGTGCCGGCCTCGGCGTAGATATTGGCCGTCTTGTTCCGTCCCTTGGCCGTAAGCTGGTGCTTCAGGGATCCTTCGAGAAGACGACCGAGGATTCCTACCTCAAGCGTTCCGCCCAGCGTATTGTCGGTGGCTTGACTGCCGATATCTGGGGTCCGATCGCCTTGCAGGCCGGTGTGCAGATGCTGAACAAGAAGTTTGAAGGCGATGCGTTTGGCACCGGCATTGCAGGGCTTCCGGTTGGAATGTCCTTTGTGCAGGCTGTTGACGAAATGCTCATCCTCGCAGGTCCGAAGGTTCGCATTGCTCCGCAGTCCTTTGTCACGGTTCGTTACGGCATGCTCAAGAACAGTGTCGATTACCAGGGCCTGACAGCCGATGCTTCTGGATACGAGAAGAAAGAACTTTCTATTGACAAGAACCTTATCACCGCCGAAGTGACGGTCAATTTCTAGTGAGGTCTTAAATGAAGAATGTGAAGATTTCTCTTTTAGCCGCTGGCGCCTTAATGGCCATTGTGGCGTGTTCCTCCTTGGAAGTGGACAACCCGACTTCGGAAAACTTTCCGAAGGATTGGTCGGCTGCGGAATTTATTAAGGCTAACCCGGATCTGCGCGCTTTGCAGATTAGGGACAAGGTAACCTACATGAATACCCTTTCGGGTGCCGAGAAGGATGATGACGCCTTCATTGCCAATGAGGAAGTCGTAAAGGCCCTCATGATTAAGCATGGCGGTATGACCGAAGCTGATTTTGATATTAGTGTCCATGGTGCCTATATCAAGAAATTCAACATCTATGGTGTTGAGAATGAATCGGCCATCTTTGATACGCTTACGCTTGATACGGCTACTATTGAAAGGCAGTACATTGTCTATGGCGCAATTGAAGGTCGTCCGTACCGTTTCTGCAAGGATACCGACGTGAACCTTGTGCCAAAGTGCGAAACCACGCAGGCGGATGAATCTCCGAATGTTGGCTTTGCAGAACACATCTACTGCGCAAAGGACGCCGCCGTCTACTGCCTTGATTGCGAGCCCGAAACTAGTGAATGCCCGGACAATTTCGTTGCGCCGGAAGAAAGTTCCAGTTCTGCTGCCGCACCGGAATCCTCCGAAGCCGCAGGCGAAGAATCCAGCTCGAGCGAAGGCGGCGAAACAGCCGATTCCAGCTCTAGCGAGGGTGGCGAAAATCCCGAATCTAGCGATGCTTCTGCCGACAGTTCCAGCAGCGAAGAAGCAACCGCGGAAAGTTCAAGTTCTGCTGAATAAAAGGTGGGAAATATCATGAATCTCAAGCTTATTGTAACGACAGTCGCGGTTGCGTGCGTGGCAATGTCCCAGGCCGCAGCCGACAAGGTGATTGGCTATTTCCCGTACTG
>JAEEGK010022608.1_pt1 | contig 13191 bp, 10 predicted proteins | sample 8958771 | NCBI WGS metagenome assembly JAEEGK01 (sample SAMN16246547, study PRJNA631951) | gut metagenome | biome: gut microbiome; feature: rumen; material: SC-attached | host: Bos | place: Iran: Karaj | collected 2018-10 | reverse complement strand
ACATCAATTATGGATTCTCAGAAAAAAAATTTAAATGTAAATTTTGGTTTTTTTATTATATAGAGTTCAATTGATGGAGAAAAAGCATCAAATTTTGAAGCTTTACATGAAAAAATTACTGGAACTGAAGAAAGATTAAATGATATAAATGAACAAACTCAAAAAAAATTTCAAATTGTAAAAGATAATATTAATAAAATTCAAAAACAAATTGAAGATGAAAGAGCAAAATTTGATTCTTATACAGAAGCAAAAAATAATTATGTTAAAGTTTTAGAAAATAAAATAAATGAAAGACTCAATCAAGAAATTGATTTAAGAAAAGAAATTGAAAGAAGATTTTCAATTTTAATTGATGATAAATTTAATGCTTTAAAAATTGAAATATCAAAAGAAAGTAGAAATAGATATGAATGTATTGAAAATTTAAAAACTTATTTAGAGGTAAAAATAAAATTTTATTTTTTAAAAAATAATATTTTTTAATTTAGAATGATTTTCCAAAATTACAAGGATTAGTTAAATTTGAACAAGGTGAAAGAGAACAAAATGATGATGCAATTTCTAAAAAAATATTAGAAGAAATTTCTAAATTACAAAGTATTTGTAATGAAGATAAAAAAACAAGAGAAGAAACTGAAGAAGCAATTTTAGAAATGTTAAGAATTATGATTACTAAAATGAAAGCTGATGTTGAAGGAGAAAGAAAAGATAGAGAACTTATTGAAGATACTTTTTTGACTATTTTAGAAGATACTTGTAATAAATTGAATGCTGCTTCTCAAATTTAAATTTTTTAGGTTTTGATTTTTATTCTTTTTTAATTTTTTTTTTTTTTGGATTTTTTTTTATTTAATTTGAATTTAAAAACAATTTTAAAATTTTATTTAATTTATTTTTTTATGAATATTTTTTAATTTAAAAATAAAAAATGATTAACTTACAGATTGAAATACTTGAAATATTTCCTTCAATAAATGAGTTAATGGAAAATGAAGATGATAATATAATTTTAATTATGATTGTTAAAGGAATACAAAATGTTTTTAATTTATCAGATTTAATACATGAACAAATTCCAATAACTTTAAAAGTAAAAGAAATAAAAACAATAATAAATATTGAAATATATAGAAATGAAAATATAATAGCTGATGGGGATTTTTTACCATTTAATGATATTAAATGGTTAAATATAAGGTTTAAATCAAATTATTTAAATAAAAATTTTGTAAATATAAATAATATAATAAGAATGAAATTAAAATGTATATTAATTAAAGAAAATTTATTAAGAAATAATAATAGTAAGAAATCAAGAAAAAAAAATTTATATAATAAATCTAATTCAATTGGTTCACCAAGGCAAACAGAAACAAATAAAAATAAAAATCAAAATAAAATCCCATTTGATAATATTTCAAAAGATAATAATTATAATAAAAGAAAAGGAAAATTTTTATTATATAATAAATCAAATGAAGATAATTATTTTTCACAAAATACAATTTATTCACAATCAAGTCAAATTTCAATTGATGATTCAATTCAATTTAATAATCCTTTATGTAATAGTGTTTCAGGAATAAGTAATTTCAGAAAAAAAAGTTTAGATAATAATAATAATAATAAAATAATAAAAAGATTAAATTCACAAGAAGAGACATCAAATAGAAAAAAAAGAAAGAATCAAGAAAATAAAAATAGTTTAATTACAAATAATAAAACTTCAACTTTATCAACAAGAGATAGTAAAGAAAAGTTAAAAAGTTCAAATAATATTACTAATTTTAGTACTAATAATAATATAATAAATAAGAAATTTGATGATAATTTTCATTCAATTGATGAAGCAATTATTGATAAAGAATTTGAAAATAATATTGCTCTTGATGAAATAATTAATAATAATAAGATGAAATATAATTTTAGTCCAAGAAAAATTAATTTGGATAGTTCTTTAGATAGTGTTTCATCTTTTAATTTTGAAAAAGTTTTTAATAAAGAATCAGATGATGAAGAAGAAGAATTTATAAATTATAATTTTGAAAATTTAAAAAATGATTTTGATATTTTTTATACTCAAGAATATTTAAATAATATTAGTAATGATGTTATTGAATTAGAAATTCAATTATTATTTGAAAAAATTTTTGAAATGCAAAATGCTTATCATTTAGAATTAGGATTTTTAAGGAAAAAATTTTTATCTTTTTATAGTAATTATAAATCATTTTCTGATAAGTTTATATATTTAAATAAAAAGTATGATAAATTAAAACAAAATAATGAAAGAATTAAATTAAAAAAAAATAAAGTTTCTTTTGTTGTTAATAATTTGATTAAATCAAATTATAATATTATTAATAATAATAAAAATGAATTTGAATTATGGAAAGGAATGATATATCAAAGTCAATATAAGAAAAAGATTTTAGAAATATTTAATAAAACAGTTTTAGATAAAATAAATGAAAGAAAATTATATTTTAATAATGTAGAAAAATTTATATGTGATAATTTTATAAAAAGATATAAAATAAAACTAAAAGAAAATGGAAATAAAAATGAAAGTAAAAATAAAAATTTAAGCCCATTACTATTAACAAAAACCCAAAAACATTTTAAAAATAGTAGTTTATCATGTCCAAGAAAGCAAAACACAAATAATCAAAAAACAATAAAACCATATAAATCAAAATTAAATACAAATAAATAATTATAAAATATAATATTCATTTTTATATTTAATTATAAATAACTAAAATTAATAACAAATTCATTTTAATAAAAAAAAATAAAATACAAAAAAAAAAAATATGCTTTCAATAGAAACAGAAGAAAGAATATCAAATTTTTTAATGTACCTAAATACTCAACATAAATTAATAGATGAAAAAAAAAAAAGAACTAAACACACATACTCAATTTGATCCATATTCAATATTTTCAAGAATAGATGTCGCATATAAAGGACATATTGATTATATGGATTTATTAAATTTTTTTAAAGATCATATGATATATTGTAATTCTGAAGAAGCTCAAACAATAATAATGTTTTATGATTATAATAATGATGGTATATTAACATTTGGTGAATTTATTAATATTATTTTAGCAGATGAAACAAGAAATATTTATAATAATAGAGGATTTATTAATTCAAAATTATGTTTTGATATTGAATGCTTATTAACTAATATTTTAAGTGAAGAATTAAATTTTGTAAGAACTTCTAAAGATTTAATTTTAGATGTTAGATGTAGATATGATTTTTCTTGTTCTAATGTCTTTAAAGCTTTAGGTGGTTATGGGAAAATTATTACTAAAGATGGTTTAAGAAATTTTTTTATAAGAGGAAAAAAAAGATTTAGTGAAGAAGATATTTATCATATTATTTTAAGATTAGATATTAATAAAAATGGTGGTAAAGTTACTTATAATGAAATAGAAAAAATTTTTTCTTTTCCAAATCCAAATATACAATATGATAATAATGCTAATGATAATTTAAATACTAATTACTTAAGTACATTTTTAAATAAAAATCCAGCAACAAATGAAAATATTTTAACTCAAACAAATAAAAGATTTAATATAAATGATAATTCAAAAATAGGAGAAACAATATCAACTCAAAATTCCTTTTCTAAAAATAATCAAAATAAAGATCCAAGAAAATTTCCAATAGTAACACCATATGAGGATTTAATAACAAATTTATTTGAAATAATATATAGAACTGAAATAGAATTAGAAGAAATAAAAAAAAATATATGTTTAAGAAATGATTTTAATGTAGAAGATGCATATAGATTATTTGAATCACGTCCGAATGGAAATGACGATTTAACAGAAGTTGATTTATTAAATGGTTTAAATTGTTTAGGAATTTATCCAACAAATAGTGAAGTTAAATTAATAATGAAAAGATATTCTTTATTAAATAATAATACTTTAAATTATAGTGATTTTTTTGATTTAATTGTTCCTTTTGATAAAGATTATAGAAATATGATTGAAAATAGAGAAGGTTCTCCTTATCAACCAAAATATAATAAAGCTGATTTTTTTCTTGGTGCTACTAAAAAATTAATTGGTGATTTATTTGAAAAGATTATTGTTAGTGAAAGTAAAATTGAAGTTATTAGAAAAAGAATTACTAAATGTTTTGCACTTAATTTAAATGATATTGCTAGTTCGATTGATACTGATAAAAAAGGATATTTGGATAATTATAATATTAGAAGATTTATTAAAGAAAAAATTAATAAGGAATCTAGTAATAGAGATTGTGATTATACTTTTATTAGATTAGATAGAAATAGAGATGGAAAAGTTGATTATGAAGATTTTATTAATGAAACTAAGGCTTTAGTATAATTTTTATTTAATTCTTTTTTTTTTTTTAGTAATTTTTTTTTAAATTTGGAATTTGGTATTTAAAGTTTTTTTATTTCATTTTAATTTTATTTAAATTAAAAATCCCTCCAAAAAATGAATTCTAATACACAAAATTTAAATTTTGATATTAATGATATTGTAAATAAGTCTTTTGATAATTTTATACAACAAAATCAAATTATATATCCTAATTTAAATAGGAAAATACTTGAACAATGGAATTTTGAAGAAAATTTAAAACAAATGAAATTAATTAATGATTTTGAAAATGAAGATTTTATAAAATCACTTCCAAATATTTTTGAATTAAATGAAAATTCAAAATCAATATTAGTAAAAGCTTTATTATCTATTCAATATATTAGTGAAAATCAATTATTTATTTGTGCAAAATATAATCAAAAATTACAAAAATATGAAACTAATAAATTTCATGAACCAATTAATTTAGAAACTAATGATAATGAAAATGTAGATAATTATTATAATAATTCATATTCTTCAGGAAATAATATTTTATGTGATAGATTATCATTAACTTGTGTTAAAATAAAAGGTTTAAATCCAATTATTTCAAATGAATTTTGTTATAAAGAAAGTAATAATGATAAAATTATTGTTTTAGATTATACAAATCAATTTAATAAAATTAATAAAACAATTTTAGTAATTGGTGCAGGTTATTTTAAAAATGGATATTATTTAATTCATTCATGGAAAATTATACCTAATTATTTATCAAATAAATTTGAAAAATTATATACTTCATTATCACTTAATAATTCAAAAGATTTAATTTATACAAATTTAAAAAAAATACTTCTTGATATTTTTAATAATGATTCAATTGTATCTGATTATATAATTTTATATCTTTTCAGTCAAGTTTTATCAAGAATTGGATTAAAAACAATAGGAGTATTACCATTAAATATAATATTAGATAAAAAAGATACTTTATCAAATGAAAAAATTGAAAAATTTCATAATTTACTTAAATCAATATGTTTAAGTATTAATTATATTAATATTACAATTAAAGATTTAAATATAAAGAGATATTATTCAAAATTTGATGTTGAAAAAGAAGAATTAGAAGAAGGAGAATTACAATTAATTGATGGAGCTTTTGTTTTATTAAATGAAATGAAAATGGGTGAAGGAAAATTAGAAGATATAGGATGTAAAAATGTTCAAACTATTAAAAATATTATTGACTTTGAAAAAATTAGTTATGAATATCCTTTTAATAATGTAGAAATGCCACATAATATTCAATTAATTACTTTTTCTAATGGAAATAATTCTATTTTTAAAAGTCCATTTTTAGTTACAGTTCCAATTAAAAAATTTGAAAAAAATGAAGAAGATGAAATAATGATTGAAGATAATTTAATGGAAAAAATATTTATTTTTATTAATTATATTAGATTAAATCCAAATTTTTTAAGTAATTTTAAAATTACTGATGAAATTTCAAAAAAAATTCAATTAGATTATTTAGAAAAAAATAAAAAAATAAATGCAGATGAATTTGATTTAATATTAAATATGAGTAGATTATATGCTTTATCAAATTGTAGAAATGAATTATATTTTAGTGATTATGAATATGTTTATCAAATTGAAAAACAAAGAAAAGAAAGATTAACAAAATAAATGAAAACTATAAATTACAATAAATAAAAAAAAATAAATAAAAAATATTATAAAAAAATTCTTTTTTTTTATTTATTACTTTAATTGAAAAAAATCCTAATAAAAAAATAAAAATAAGTTAAAAAGAATGTTTTATAAAAAAAATAAAAAATAAACAAATTAAATAATGGGAATAGATAATTGTTTCTATTGTAAGAATTCAATAATATCATCAGGTCAATTACAATTAAACAACGAAAATAATAATAATATAAATTCACCATCATTTGTATCAAACTCAAATACAGGAGGGCAAAATTCATTAAAAAGAAAAAATTTAAAGAATCCATCATTAAAATTTGATAAAAGTAATTTTATAAGAATGAAAACAAAAAGTTTATTTGATGAATATGAAATAAAAGAAAAATTAGGTGAAGGTGCCTATGGTGCAGTATATAAAGTACAACAAAGAACAACAAATTTTTTAAGAGCAGTTAAAGCAATTAAAAGAAAGCATGTTGATAGTACTTCATTTTCAAATGAAATTGGAGTATTAAAAACAGTAGATTATCCTAATATAATAAAATTATTTGATTGTTATTATGATAATAATTATTATTATATGGTAGAAGAATATTGTTCAGGTGGTGATTTATTTGATTATATTCAAAAACAAAAATCATTTTCTGAAAGAAAAGCTGCAATTATTTTTAAACAATTAATTTCTGCAGTTAATCATTTACATAAAAAAAAAATTGTACATAGAGATTTAAAACCAGAAAATATAGTTTTTATTAAAACTGATAAAAAAGATGATATATTTATTAAAATAATTGATTTTGGTACTTCTGTTTCTATTAAACATGGTCATTTAACACAAGAATTAGGAACAATATATTATATTGCACCTGAAGTTTTTAAAAATAAATATAATGAAAAAGCTGATATTTGGGCTTGTGGTATTATTTTATATACTATGTTATGTGGTCATCCTCCTTTTATGGGAAATAAAGAAGATACTATTAAAAATAAAATTTTAAATGGCAAATTATGTTTTCCTGAAAAAGAATTTAAAAATGTTTCTAAAGATGTTATTTTGTATATTAAACAATTATTAGAATATGATCCTGATAAGAGATTAAGTGCTGAACAAGCTTTAGAAAATAATTGGTTAAAAACTATGAGTGAAAAAACTGATGATGAAATTGTATTAAGTTGTGATATTATTAAAAATTTAAATAAATTTAAATCTATTGTTACTTTACAAAAAGCTACTTTGGCTTTTTTAGCTAATCAAATTAGTATTAATCAAGAAATTCAAAAATTAAAAGATGAATTTGATAAAATTGATGAAAATAAAGATGGAGAAATTTCAAAGGATGAATTAATTAAATGTTTTGAATCAATGTATCCTTTGGGAGAAGCTATTAAAAGAGCAAATGAAATTTTTGCAGAAATTGATTTTAATCATGATGGTTCTATTAGTTTTTCTGAATTTTTAACAGTAAATATGAAAAAAGAACAATTATTAAATGAAGATATGTTAACTAAAGCTTTTAAATTATTTGATTTAGATGGTAATGGGTATATTACTATTAATGAATTAAAAGAAACTATGTCTTTACAAATCACTAATAATCAACAATGGATTGATTTAGTTAAAGAAGTTGATCAAGATGGAGATTGTCAAATTTCTTTTAAGGAATTTAAGGAAATGATGGAGAAGATTTCTAATATGAAAGAATGATTATTATAGTATTTTTTAATTTTGTGTATATTATTTTCTATCTTTAATATTTATAGTTTTTTTTTAATATGTAAGTTTTAATTTAATTTGTAATTTATATGCTTAAATTTATTAAAACAACAAACTTTTACTTATTCAAATAATAAAATAAAAATATATAATTAAAATAACTTAAAATAATGGAAAGTCAAGAATATGTCTATCAAACATATGTACCAAGAATACCTTTATTCATGTCAGGTTACACAGGACACATACCAAATGTTCAAGAAGAAGAATATGTAAATAGAATAGTTAGAACAAAAGAAATTCCAGGATATGCTGGTTTTGTACAATCAATATATGCAGAAAATAAATATGGTGAGAGTTACGGAAAAGAAACTGCCAAATCATTAGCACATACTATACCTCAAGGTGCTGATGTACCTTCACATGTAAGATATACTTCTACTCATATGGAAGATTATAAAGATCAAAGTAAAGTTAAAACTCAATCTACTGCTTCACTTTTAGGTATAAGAGAACCTAATATTACTTATAAAAAACCATTACCTGTTGATACTATTAATAAATTCTTTGGTGTTGAAGCTAATGGTTTTAATTCTAATATTATTGAAAAACAAAATTTTGAAAGAAATTATGAAAAATTTTGGGAATTTTTAGATTCTAATGAATTAGATTATAATCCTAGAAAAATTGAAGATTTTAAAGAAAGTAATATGAAATATTGGGGTGTTCAACATTCACCACAAGAATTATATCCTGAATTGAAATTTGATCCTATTCCTGGTTATATGGGAGTTAATAGATCAATTGTAAGTGAAAATATTTTTGGAATGACTTATAAGAATTCATTAAGAAGAGCTGATGAAGTACAAGAAAAAATGAATTTAGATAGAGCTGCTCAATTATATAAAAGTGCTCATTCATATTATAAAAGTTATTAAAAATAAAATTATTGAATCTTTGAAAAAAAAAAATAATAAATATACTAATAATTAAGTATATTATCATTTTTAAACAATTTAATAATAATACATCTGATTTGTATAATTTACAACACTTAATTAAATTATATAAAAAAATAAAAAAATTCTTCAAATAAAATAAGTTAATCATCAGGATCATAAAAATCACCATCATTAATCATAGAAAACAATTCATTTTGAAAAATAAGAACATCACTTTTAAAACCTTCTTCAATTTCTTCAATAAAAGGATTTAATTGTTTATATAAAAAAAACAAAGCAACTTTCATTTTATAATTACATAAATAAAGCATTTTCAAACTCATTTCATCATAATGACAATTTAAATCAATTCCTCTTCTAACTAATTCTTTTAATTCTTTCATTAATTTAATAATTTTTCCTTTTAATTTATCAGAAATATTTTTTTTTTTCATAATTTTTTCACATTCTTCATAATAATCAGCACAAAGTTCATTTTCTAAATTTAAATTTCTATAATTCCAAAATAATCTTGCAGTTCTTAAATATTTATCAATTTCTTCTTTTGAAAAAGGATTTTTTGAAACAGACCAAACTTGCTTTAATTGATTTCTTTCATATTCTTCTTCATCAAAATTAATTTGTTTTTCATATTTATCAGTATATTCATAAATATCACATTGATGATTCATTCCAATTTTAATTTTTCTTCTTTTATATTGTGGATTTGAATGATTATAACTTAATAATAAAAAAGATTCTCTTTCTTTTCTTAGTAAATCATTTGGATTTAATTTGTTATTTCTTCTTTTTTTAGGTTCTTTTGAATTTATATTATTAACTTGGATATTGTTTATATTTTGATTATTATTGTTTATTTTATAGCGCCCTTCATTATTATTTGTATTTGATTTTGAATTACTTTTTTTCTTTGTCTTTTTTTCTTGTTTTTCTCTTTTGCGTTTATTTCCAATTTTATTATTTGTTGATTTAAATATTTCTTTCTTTTCATTCTTTTCTTTTTTATTCTTTTGATTTTCTTCTGATATTGTTTTTATATTTTCTGATACTTTAAAAGGAATTTTTGGCTTTTGTTTACAATTTAAACATAATATATTTGTATCATTTTCATTTAATTTAATACATTTTAAATGAAAATAATTTTTACATTTTTGACATTGAATTAAATCATATGGTTGATTACAAATTTTACATTCTAGAATTGTTATTTCTTTATTATTATTATGAGAATTTATTGTTGTTAATGATGGATTTGATGAATCATTTTTATTATCATCTAAATTATCATTAGTTTTATTAGTAATTGTTTTTTGTGATGTAAAATCTTTTGAGATATTATTTAATTTATCGTTCATTTTAAATGATAAAGAAAAAACATTTATATAAAATAAAATTATTGTCTTTAATCTTAAATTATAAAATTATTTATTTTCAAAAAAATAAAAGAGTAGATAATATTATCTTTTTTTAATAATATATTATTATATATAATTCTCTTTAATATATATTAAATCCATAAAAATAATTTTGTAATTATGTAATTAAGGAAAAAAATTTGTTGGACTAACCCATCTTTCTTTATGTATTTCTCTAAATTTATATTGTAATGGAGCAATTCTACTTGATTTAGTTAAATCATTTATTTTATTTCTATTTAAAGTATTATTTATTCTATATGGTACACCAAATTCTATAATTTAATTATTTTATTTATTCTTACCTCTAACACTATTTGAATTTGATAAAATTAATTTTGTTATATTTCCAAATTTACTTTTTGTTTTTATTGTTTTATTTGAATTAAATAAATTATCACCTTTATATAATCTTTGTATTGTATCTATTGATAAACCTTTTTTTCTTTTAATTATTTTTGGAGATGTAAAATTTTCATTCTTTACTAAAGTTAATGTAATTTTAGTAACTGCATAAATTGGATTTTTCATTTTTTCTAAATTTAATTTTTTAGTAAAATTAAAAGCAACTATTTCATCATTAAAAGTTATTGAAATTTTATTTGGTTCATTATCAGTTATAAAGTCAATCGGATAGTTATTTTCTGTTAAAAAATTTTCTAAAATATACATTAAGTCTTCTGTAGATGGATGGTTTTCAATAATTATTTTTTGAACAAATTGATTACTTCTATTTAAATATTTTTTATAATTTGATTCAATTGAATTTGAAAAGTCATTTTCTTGTTTTCTTGAATAATTTCCTTGAGATTTAATTGATTTATATATTTGATTATACATTATTTATTGTTTTTCTTAAATTTATTAAGTCAAATATTTAATAAAAATTAATTTATATGTTATTATAAATTATTTAATTAATATATTTTTATTTAAATAAAATAAAATTAATTAAATATAAATTAGATGTATTCTTTTGTAGACAACAATTCTAGTAAAAATAATAAAATTTCTAATAATATAATATCTAGAAAAAAAAGAAATAAAATAGAATATTTAAAGCATATAAAAGAAAAGAAAAAATTATTAAAAAAGAAAAAGAAAAACGACAAAAACAAAAAAGACAAAAAAGAACAAAATCAAAATCAACAACAAACAGAAGATTCCCAATACAATTTTATAACAGACTCCAATTTCAAAATAGAATATTTTGAGCAAAAACCAGATTTTTCAAAATATCAAAACACATCAGAAATGAAACAAATATATGATTCCTTTATAAAAACAATAGAAAAACAACAATCAAAATCTCAAATCCAAGACATAATAGAAAATGAAATAACAGAAGAACAAAACGAAGAAACAGACCAAAATCTCGAAATTAAAAACTTAAGTAAAAAACGTCAGAAAAAATTATCAAGAATGAAATTATCATCCTTAAAGCAATTTTCAAAATATCCAGAAGTAGTAGAAGCATGGGATCCAACAAGTCCAGATCCAAAATTATTAATACACTTCAAATGTCTTAGAAACACAGTTCCAGTTCCATCACATTGGGCTCAAAAAAACCAATATTTACAAGGTAGAAGAGGTCAAGTAAGAGAACCATTTAAATTACCTGATTTTATAGAATCAACAGGAATAAGTCACATAAGAAATGTAGATGATGAAAAGAAAGGATTAAAGCAAAGACTTCGTGAGAGAATGACACCAAAATTAGGTCGTCTTGATATTGATTATCAAGTATTACATGATGCATTTTTTAAATATCAAACAAAACCATCATTAAGTCTTCATGGTGAAGTTTATTATGAAAATAAAGAATTTGAAAATAGAATGAAGAATTTTCAACCTGGGAGAATATCATTAAATTTAAGAAGTGCTCTTGGTATTAATGAAACATCAATTCCACCTTTTGTTGCTAATATGCAAAGATATGGTCCTCCTCCTGCTTATCCTAATTTAAGAATTCCTGGAGTTAATGCTCCTTTAAATGATCCTGCTGCTTATGTTACTATGAATTTATGGAAAGAACCTACTATTAAAGATAATAGAGAATTAGTTTGGGAATTTAGAGGAGGGAATGGACATTGGGGAGATATTGTTGATGATGATGATGATGATAATGAAGATAATGATGATATTGGTATTGAACAAGATGGATTGGAATTAAGTGATGATGGAGAAAAACCTAATGTTAAAGGATTGTTTAATACTCAAATGGGAAGGTTGAAAGAAGGAGATTTTGAAAATGATGATTAGGTTTTTTATTTCTTTATTTTTTATTTTATTTTTTTTTTTTAATATTTATTTTTTTTTTATTTTTTTTTATGATTTTTTTTTTACATTTTTTTTTGTAATTTTTTAAACTATTTTTTTATTTGGAAAGTTGGAATCTATTCAACCACATCTTGAAATAGAATAAATTAAAAAATTAATTTTTCTGTTTATTCATATGATAAAAACAAAAAATTAAAAATTTAAATAGATAATAGATTTATTTAATTTTTCTAATAAGATATGATATTTATATTATTTTAACTATTTTAAAATTAATATTTTAATTTATTCAAAGATGTCTTCAAAAATGATCATCAAATGTTTTGAGGAAGAAAAAACAATTGATTTTATCAAAGATTATAATGAATTTATAAAGAAATGTCATAAAGAATTTGATATGGATGAAGATCAAATTAAATCTTTCAAATTATATAAATTAGATGATGATGATAAACTAGATATATATAATGAAAATGATTTCAAAGAAAATATAGAAGATGGTGGTGAAATCAAATTTATAATTAAAACATGCGAAAGAAAGAAAAAAAAGGAAAAAGCCAGTGAAGAAGTAAAAAAAGATGAACAAAGTAAAGAAGAAAAAAAAGAGGAAGAAAAAAAAGAAGAAAAAGTAGAGAAAAAAGAAGAAAAAGAAGAAAAAAAAGAGGAAAAAGAAGAAAAAAAAGAAGAACAACAAAAATTAGATAATAAAAATATTTCATCATCAATTCAAGAT
>JAEEGK010022605.1_pt1 | contig 13193 bp, 8 predicted proteins | sample 8958771 | NCBI WGS metagenome assembly JAEEGK01 (sample SAMN16246547, study PRJNA631951) | gut metagenome | biome: gut microbiome; feature: rumen; material: SC-attached | host: Bos | place: Iran: Karaj | collected 2018-10 | reverse complement strand
AAATGTTATCACTACTCCTTTTTCAATTGTAATAAAATGAAAATATTGTAATCCTTATTTTTATTGAAAAATTGAATTGAAGGAAATCAAGAAAAATTCTGTATTTAAACGAGGATTTGAATTGAAATGAATGATGAAATTAAAGATTTTATAAAAGAAAATAATGATGAAGAATTTAAAGAAATGTTAGAAAAAATTAAGAAAAAAAAAGAAAGAAAGATAAATGGAATAAAAGAAATAAAAACAAATAATAGAACAAAAATAATGTTTTATATAATTTATTTATAATCAATATTAATTTGTTAATAAAAAAAGAAAAATTTATTATAAAAAACATTTATTCTTTTTTAATTTAAATGAATTACAAAACTACAATATCATAATATATATAATTCATATATTATAATAAAACATAATATTAAAATAATGTGAAAAGATTAAAAATATAAAAAAGGAAAAATAATAGTTCAAAGATTAAAATAAAAAGAATATCTCCAATTTTTAAATAATAATAATCATTAAATCTTGAATAAAACAAATAAATATTAATTCAGACAATGAAAATTTATATAATAACATTAATGAGACATTTACACTTAAATAATAAATTATGAATAAAAATAATCAAAAAAAATGTTTGACAGCGACAACGAAGTATACTATAGTAATTACAATTTTCCTTCAATTCAAATAAGAAAACCAAAAAAAAAGAAGATAGCAAAAAAATTATTTATTCCAGCAGGAAATATTATAAATATAAATAATAATAATAATCAATTAAGAGGAGAAAAGCATGTTAATACAATGAAAATTCGCCCTTCATTTTTACATAAATTTCAAAGTGTTTCTTTTAAAAAAGAATATGAAGAAGAAGATGATTTTTTAAGAACAATAATAAATAAACCAAGACCTTATTCTTTTACTGATTTTGTTCAACCAATAATAACAAATAATAATAATTTAAATTCTTTTTCAAATATTCAAGAAAAAAAATATTCAAAAAAAAGAATAAAAGAAATAATAGAAAAAATACACAATTATGAATTTTCTTTTGATAATAAAATAAGCTTTCCATTTCCTTTAAAAGTAGGAAATAAAAAAGGTTTAAAAAGAATAGTACTTTTTGATATTGAAAATGTTTTATTACATTGTGAATATGATAATTATTATGATTATGAAAAAAAAATACAAATAAAATTACCTTCTGGATTATATGTAAATATAGGAGTTGAAATAAGACCTTATTTTAAAGAAATGATTAATATGATTAAAGACAATTACTTTATTTGTATTTATACTTCATGTGAAAAATTTTATGCTGATTCTTTACTTGAAATTTTAGATAATTCGAATAATATTTTTTTTCTTAAATTATATAGAGATCAATGCTTTAAAATTAATGTTAAAAATCAAAATATTTTCTTTAAAGATTTAAGAATTATTGAAGGAGTTAATTTGAATGATATTATTATTGTTGATTCTTCTGCAATTAATTTTGGATTAAATTTAAGAAATGGAATTCCTATTAGTCCTTATAATAAAAAAAATGAAAATGATGAGGAATTGTTAAATTTAGGAATTCTTTTAAATAATATTTATAAAAAAGAAGGTGTAGGAGATTTTATTGAAAGTATTTTTCAAAGCTTTTTTTAAAAAAGCTTTTCAAAATACTTATTGTTATTTCTTATAATTATTTTCTTTATAGTAAATTTGTTATATATATGGGGTAGGTTTATCGAGTTATTTTTTAAATTAATTGTTAATTTTTATATTTTAGTTTGTATTTTTTTAATTAAATGTTTTGTCATATTTGAATATTGTAAATATAATTCATTATAATAATTTTATAATTGTTAAAGTAATATTTTTATCTCATTCATTGATTCAAATATTTTATTTTTTTTCAGGAATTATATTTTTCTCTTTGAATTAATTGTTAAGAATAAATTTGGATTTGATTGAAATAATAGAAATAATAAATAGAATTATATTATATTAAATTTTATTTTTTTAAAAAAAAATTTAAAAACATAATAAAAATGAATTCTAATGAAGAAAAAACTAATAATAATATAGAAGAAAACAAAAATGAAAAAATAGATAATAATGAAGAATGGGAAGATTTAGGTAGAAAAGAATCTAAGAAAGAAAATTTATTTTTATATTTTGAAGTTGAAAATTATTGTGATGAATTAGAAATAGATGAAAATTATTTAAAAAAAATATTGAAATAAAATAAAATTTTTAACTGATTAAATAATTATTGATATTTATTTTAGAATAATATTTATAATTTCGATTTATAAATAACAATTTAACATTTGAATAATAAATTGAATGAATAATAAAACAACAAAAATATTTAAAAGAAAGAAATAGATTTTAAATAAAATAATATACCAGAAAATTACTTAATATTAAATAAGTTATCTAATTAATTATATAAAACAATAAAAATATATAAATAAAACATTATATAAATAGCTTTATATTTAATCATCATCTTCTTTATAAAGTTTATTTCTTATATAATTAATATTTTCTTCATCATCAGATTTATATAAATATTTTTGAATTTCTTTTAATTTAAATTTATCTTCAAATTTTGTTTTTGATTTATTACATTGATTTAAAATATAATCATCAATATCACTTATAATATGAAATTCATTTAATATTTTATTTTTATTTATTTTAACTACTTTAATATTTTTTATTTGTTCTTCATTAATTATTTCTAAATTTGATTTATGTAAATTTTTTTTATAAGAAGGATTATAAGAAATAATTAATTTCTTTGAAAAATCAATTTCTGAATTTCCTCCTTCATCACTAAAAATTAATATACTAAAATAATTTATTTTTTTCCCTTTTCTTGTCTTTAAAGTTAATAAAGAAATTTCTTTATTTTTTTCATTAAATATTTCTTTCTTAATATTATCATCTAAAATAAATTTTATTGAAAGAGATAAAGGTTTATTACAATTATGTCTTTTAAAAATAATTTTAATTTTTTTTTTATTTTCAAAATTCTGATTTAAATATTCTTCTAATTCTTTTTGAGAATATAAAATCAAATTTTTTTTATTTTTTATTTTATTATTTCTTCCAAAATAAGGTTTATAAAAATTTTCAATTAATTTCATTATAATAAAATTAACTTTGAATTTTTCACTTTTTTTCTTTTGATTAACCATAAATTTATATAAATCTTGAGTACACTTATTTAAATTTTTAATATTATTTAAATATTGAATAGCAAATAAATTAGAATTAAATTTCATTTTATTAAAATAAATAATAGTTTCTTTATCTAAAACAGATAAAGAATAATAAATATTTTCATTATTATTATATTCAATGTTTTTTATATTTTTTTCCCATCCAATCATTTCATCAATTTTATCAAGAGAATCAATACTCTTAGCACCAATAATTCTAAGATTTAATTTTCCACTTGGTAATATTTTATTATATAAGTTTTTAACATTCATTCTTAAAAAAAGAGGACCTGAAATTTTACTAATAATAGTTAAATTATCTTTAATTACAAAAGGATCTTCATTAAATATTCTTCCTATTAAAGCACCATCATTAAAATTATTACTTTTATTATTATTATTATTTTCTATAATTCCTATTGAAGAACATTCTTTTAAATTATCAATTTTCCATTTTCCTGTTACATTAAATATAATTTTTGTATTTTTTTCTATCCAAATTGGATACATTGCTTCATATCTATTTGCATTTACTATTACATTTAATATTGTTAAGTTTGAATTTTCTTCTTTTTTAATATCAAATATTTCATTCATTTGTTTTTCTTTATTTATTTCATTTTCTTTTGAAAATGAATTTAATGATATTAATGTATTATCTGAAGATATTGTTAATGTATTATTATTTAATGATAAAATTTCTTCATCGTTTGGTATTTGATTTATTGGTAATAAATTTTTGATATTTATAAAATTATTTTCTTGATTATTTTCCTTATTATTATTTGATTTTTTTTCAATTACTTTTATTAAACAGGAAGTTTTTGATGAATTTACTCCAAAACATCCCATATTGATTTTTAGATTTAAATATTATAAGACAATTTTATTTAAATTTGTTTTTAATATCCAAATAATATTTTTAAATTTTAAATGATATAGATAATAATCATAAATTAACAATTGTTAGAAACATATAATTATTAAATTATTTATATATAAAATAAAAATGTCAAAAAGTAAAAAAGCAAATGAAGTTAGAACAATACTTTTATTAAAAATTCAAACAGAAATTAATAATTTTATAAAATCAAAAACTTTAATAAATACAATATCACCAATAAATATATACAATTTATATGGTAACATTGAGATTTTTATAGAAAATACATATGAATTTTCAACAAAAAAAAGCAAAGAAAATCAAAAAAGATTTTATGACGATTCTCAAATATTACAAAATGAAAGTATAAGTCCTTATATGGAAGTATTTAGGTCAATAAATAAAATATTAATATCAGATAAAAAAAATCAAACATTTTATGATAGATTAGATTTAGATGAGAAAGAAAAGGAAAAAATAACAAATGAAAATCAAATATTAAAATATGCAACACCAAGAGAAATATTATCAAATGGAAATAAAAAAGATCAAACAAATATATCTATAAAATATTTAAGACAAAAAGCTCAAAATTTAATAAATATAATAACAAGAAGAAAAATAACAAGTAAAACTCATTCAAAATCATTTTATCAAAATCCAGCATTTAAATCACAAGGAAATTTAAGAAAAGTAAATAAAAAAAAGCATTCTGGAATTTTAAAACATAGTAAATATAAAGAATTTAAAAAAATAGAAAGTGAAATAATTAGAAGTCCTACAATAACTTATAGTTCAACTGTAGAAGAAAAAAAATCTTATGGAAAATTAAAGCATACAACTTTTAGAAGTAGTACTAATTTATCTAACAGAGATAATATTTCTAAAATTTCTTACACAAATTATTCAAATAGAACTAATAGTTCTACATTTCAAGGAATGTTAACTAATACTAATAATAAAAGTAATAGTAATAATATTCCTATTAGTCCTTCTAAATTTTCGAGATTTGCTAAAAAAACTACAATATAAATTATTTATTATTTTCTATCAATATCGTAGTTATTGTATATTTTCAGTATGAAATATATTTCATTCAATTTTAAAAAAGAAAATTTCATAATAATATTGATGTAAATAAATTAATTAATAATATAAATAGAGTAATATATAATATAATTTAAATATTTTATTTATATATTTTTTAATTTGACTATATTTCTATTTAAATTTTATTTTTTAATAGATTTTAAGATATTTTTATATTTTTTTTCTTTTATTCAATATAATTTAAATAAATATAAATTTTGTAGAATTTCCTTATAATTTATTTATTTTTTTATTCTTTTTATTGAAAAAAAATATTATATCTTAAAATAATTCTTTTCTAATATTTTGATTCATTTTTTAAAATAATTTTTAAATATATAATAAATTTATAAAATATTTCTTATAATATTATTATCTAAAAAAGACTTAAATTTATTATTTTTCTTTTTTATTATTTTCTTTAGGGAAATTGAGTTTATCTTTAAAAACATTATTATTACCTTTATAAATATTTAAATAATGTTTTAATTTTTTATTATTAAAAAATCCTTTATTTTTAATAAATTTAGGAGATAAAATATGACTTTTTTGTAAATTATCATTACTTAAACAAGATTTATTATTTAAAGGTGATTGATGATTTTGTCTAATTGTTTTAAAACCTTTATTACTTCTTTTACTTTTACTACTTTTATCATTAAAAGAAGAAAAAAAATTATTATTTAATAAATGATCAATATCTTTATTAGTATTTAATGCAAAATTTTGATAATTTGACATTGTAGAATAAGGATTTAACTTTTTTTGAGAATCTGTATTAACTCTTATAAAAGTTTTTTCTTTATTTCTTGAATTTGGAGGAGAATTTTTTTTTAAAGGAGAATTCTTATCATTTGATTTTTTCAATAAATAAGAATTAATATTATTATTAGTATTACTAATTGAATTTTGAAGTAAAATATGATTATTAATATTAATATTAAAATTATTTATTGTTGGTGATGAACGAGTGTGTTTATGACTAATTAATTTTTGATTTGTATTATTAGTATTATTATTATTATTTTTAGATAAAGAATTTTTTGATTTGTCATTATAAATTTGAAGAGTTAATTTCATTATATCTTTTAAATTTAAATGTTCACTGTTTTTATTTAATTGAAATTGGTTTTTAACTTGATTATTATTATTTTTCTCATTTGATTTTTTTTTTTTATTATTATTATTAAATTTTGGTGAATTTGAAGTAAGGAAAATTCTATTATTAATAATAGGAGAATTTAAAGGTGATTTTAATTTATTTCTTGAAAAATTAGAATTTGACATTTGAGTGTTTATAACTTTACTATTTGAAAAATCTTTTGATTTTGATTTATTTTTATTTCTATTACTACTTAAATTATTTTGAGAAGTTGAAGTTTCAATTCTTGTCATTTTTAAATTTTTATTATTATACTTTAAATTTACTTTATTTCCAGAATGCACTCTTGATGAAATTGGAATTGTTGAAGTTGGTTTAAATTTATTTGTATGTGATTTATTTATATTACTTTTAATTTGAATATTTTCAATTTCTTTTTGAATTGAATTTAATAAATATTTATTTGAATTACTTAAAATATCATTCTTTTTTAATTTTTTATTATTTTTACTTTTATTTCCTTTTGAACTTGAAAAACATTTTAAAATTGAAGAAATTGAATTATCTTTTGAATTTTTATTTTGACCATTTATAATTAAAATTGTTTCATCAGGTAAATTTATTGTTTGTTGAGAACTTATTGTACTAATATATTCTTGAGTATCTATTATAATATTATCTATACTTTCCTTTATTGTAGAATCAAATATTGTTTTTGCTATATCTTTATTTATTATTTTCTTTTCTTTTTTTTTATTTCTATAATTTACATTATAATATATTTCTGCTTTTATTTCTGCTAAATCTTGGATTATGTCGTTAGCAAAAAAATCTGAAAAAGTTGGTTTACAAAAAAATAATAAATAATTTTTATAATATTCTGAAAATTTTGGTATTCGATTTTTACTTTCTTTTTTTTTGTAAAATCTTCTTAGAAATTCATCTATATAATCACTTATTAAATAATCTTTAAAAATTGCAACAATATTACAATATTTAGAATCTATTAAATCATTTATTTTTATTATTCCAAATTTCTTTTTATTAATATTATGTTTTTGTAAATTTGAGTTTATTATTCTTTTATATGATAATTTATTGTTATTTGAAAAGTTTGTTGTTTTAAATATATGTAATTTATATGAAGTATTAAATGGAAATTTTAAAAATGAAAGTGAATTTAATGTCTTTGTTTTACCCATTGAAATATTTCTTGAATGTTTATGCGTTTTTATGTTATTCATTTTAATTTTTTAATTATTATTTTTCTTTTATTTTAAATTATGAAAATAATTTTCTTTTTTTTTTAATATTTTAATTTTTTTGATATTTAAAGACTTTTCATTTCAATAAGCATATTCATTTAAAATTAATTTCTATATTATTATTCATTATCAAATGTTTATAATTCTTTTACAAATGAAATAATTTTTATTAATTAATTTTCATCACAATTAATTTTTGTTATGTATTATTATTCATTTAACAATATAAATAAAATTCTCAAGAAAAAATAAATGAAGAAAATACTTTGTTCTTTTCATTAAAATTAAATAACTTTAACTTAATTAAAAAAGATTTAATTATTTTGATAAAATCCATAAAAATATAATCTTTATAAATATAATAACCATTTTTTATTATATTATATAAATGAAAGTCTACATGAAAAATGTAAATATGTATAGATCAAGATTATTAATACTTGTATCAAATGAATTAAATAAAAATATAAAGAATACAATAATGAAAATTAATTCTAAAGATTTAAATGATATTAATGATGATTTTTCAATAAATTCTTTTGAAGTTTTTATGGAAAATCCAATTGAATATGGTCAATCAAATAATCTTCTAAAAAATTTTGAAAATAATGTTTTTCAAAGGAAAAATACTCATAAACAAAAAATTTCTTCGTCTTTAAATCACTTATATCTTGCTCAAATAAAAAAAGATTTCACAAAAACAAAAAATAAAAAAAAAGAAATAATCTTTGTTAAGAAAAAAATATCTCAATTAAAGCAAAGTTTAGGACCAAGAACAAATAAAGTTAAAAAGAAAAAAATAGAATTGAGTAAGAAATATTTAATGAAAAAAAGCATTAAATATTTAAGAAAATTAGCAGAAAATTTAAAAGATTTTAATGCAACTGATAAAAAATTAAATGAAAATAGAGACTATAATAGTTATAGAATAATTAAAGAACAATCAATTCATGATGTACTTAGGAGAAATATGCTAAATGAAGTTTATTTATTTGATACTTCAACTTATTCTCCTATGGTATATTATAAATAATTTAAAAAAGGTTGTTTTTGATTTATAATTGAAAATTTTTTTTTTTGATTTATTACTATATTAATATATTATCTTTATTAAATTATATAATTATTGGTGATATAAAAAATATTTAAATTTTTATGAAACAATCAAAAAAATAAATTTTTGTTATTTAATTTTCATTTGTGAAAATTTCTAATTACAATGCCATAATAATAAAGTCAAATTATAATTTTCATATATAAAAAAAGAATATATTATTTACGCAAAATACTTAATTGAAATATTTATAAAAAAATAAAGTAAAAAAATAAATTATGTGAATTAAAGAACAATTTATATCTTATTTACTAATCTTTTCTTAATTTCTTTATTTTATATTATTATCAAATATATTAAAATATAATCGAAAAAAACAGAAATTAAAAAAAAACAATTATCTATAATTTAATATAATTAATTTATTACTTTTAATTAATTATTTACATAACAATCATAAAATATTTATTCCATAATTTTCAGAAATATAAAAAAAAAAAACCTTAAATTTTTACAAACAAATTTTTAACAATAATTTTTTTTTCGCAGTCAATAAACTAGAGAGATCTAGTTTGCCGAAATTTCAAGCACTATTGGTACGTGACAGTGCCAATGGGAAAGGGGTTGGGCCGGAGAAATATAATATTTTTCTCATTTTTGTGTGTGTTTCTAAATAAATATATGATTATTGAGATAATATTATATTTTAAAGGAAAAAGGTGTGCTTGAGTATAAATATAAAGAAATCTCTTATTTATTATATATTTGAAATTTATTTAAATTTTTCGATTTTATATTTTTTTTTTTTAAAATTCATTTTTCATCTTTTATATTCTATAAATATCTAATTTTATAAAGTACTTTCCTTTAAATCTTTTATTTATACTCAAAAAAATTTGAAAGAAATACTTAAATAATAAATGTAACCTAAAAAGGATTTTGAAAGTTTTTGAACCTATGAACAATAAAATTTTATTAATTAAGATACCTAAAAAAATGATAAATTAAATATTAAATAAAAAAATATAAATAAAAAAAAAATTAATTCAACTGAAAAATGGATTTTTTAAATTCTCAAAGTGATACACAAAGTCAAATGTCAAATTGTTTTGCTTTGGATGAAATAACATCACAAGAAGATTATTTAATGCAAGATTCAAATCCTCAAACAACTCAATCAATGAAGAATAATTTTACTGGAAATATAAGTTCAACAATTCAAAAAAATTATAATTTAGAAGTAATAAATGAAGAATCTAATTTTTCTCCCATTCAAAGTCAAATAAACTCAAATAATAATTTAAGAAATATTATTGAAAAAAAATATAAACTAAGTCAACAAATTGATAATTTAGAAATTGAAAAAAAAAATTCAGAAAAAATTTCAGTTCAAAATAATAATAATAATTTAAATTATCAAAATAATAATTTTGATGGTCCTTTAACGGAGAAATTATCTAATTTAAGTCAAGAGTTTATTTCTAAAATTGATGGTTTTGTTAATAATGGTTTAAATATTCTTGAAAATTCAAAAAAAGATTATTGTAATTTAGTTGATAATTATAAAAATAATTTTTTGAAAAATGTTAATTTTATTAAAAGTTTACTTGTTACTAATATTGAAAATGTAATTCAAGAAGAAGAAAAATATTCAATAATTGATCAAAGAATGAATCAATTATTTAATGAAATGATTAATTTAATGAATGATATTCAAGGATTTGTTCAAAAAAAATAGATTATATATATTTTTTAAATAATTTTTTTTTATCTTTTATAAATAATTTTTAATCTATTTAAAATTTACTATAATTTAATAATTTTATTCATTAAAAGAATAAAAAAAATAAAAAATTAAAAATTAACATTTAAAATAATGTTTCATAGTAATTCTCAAAGTAATCTAAACAATAAAAGTAATTCTCCAATAAATGAGAGAAATAAAGAAACAAAATATACAAAAAAGAATAAAATTACAAACTATTTTAACAATAATAATATTTTAGAACTTCAAAATAATACTTTTAGAACTCCTTATAAAGAAAAAACAGAAAATTTATCATATTTCAAAGATATAAACACAGAAAGAAATACAATGCCATTTCAAATATCAGAACAAAAAATATCTATTCCAGAAAAATATAATATAAATACACACACTTATATCAATAAAAATAACATTCCTGATTTAAATTTAAGTTTAAACACTTTAAATTTAACTTTAGATCCTTCTTTTAATATTGAATATAATCCTCAAAATGAATTATTAAATAAAAATATTCCATATAAAAAAGCTAAAATTAATAAAAACTTTAATGTCAAACAAATAAATTTTCCTGAAGGAAATACAATAATAAATAATAATGAAATGGTTAAATATGCAAGTAATGATATAAATTTAAATAATATAAATTCTTTTGATAATTATTCTAAATCTCAATCTCCTGCTTATAGAAAAAAAAATGTTATAAGTTATCATCATTATAAAATTATTAATGGTATTAATGAAAGTAAAGATTTAAATTTAAAAAAAAGTACTTTTAGTTTATTTAAAGAAAGAGAAGTTGAAAATTTTCAAATAAGTGCAAAAAAAATTCAAAAAGTTTTTCGTGGTTTTTTAACTAGGAAAAAATTTTTTAAAGAAATTAAAATTTCAAATAATATTAATATTGCAGATTGTATTTTAAAAGATTATTTAAAAAAAAATATTTTTGAAACATTAAAAAATTGTATAAAAGGAAAAAATCAAAATGAAAATAATAATGAGAAACCAATTTATAAGAAAAAACCAAGTATTAATAAAAAAAATGAAGCTTTTTCGGTTAAAAAAAAAAATAATAGTTCTGAAGGAATAATTTTAATTAATAAAAATTCTGATGAAAATAATTTAGAAAAAAAATTAAGAGAATATGAATTACAATTAAATATTTTAAAAAAAGAAAATGAAAAATTAAGAAATATAAATAATTTAAGATATGATAATGTTAAAGAATCAAATATAGAAAATCAATTGAAAGAACAAAATAGAAATTTAAGTTTAGATTTAGAAAATAATAAAAATGATAAAAATAAAAGTTTGAATTTAAAAGTTTTTAAATTTGATGATAATAATTTAAATAATGAAAGTATAATAAATTCTTCTTTTAGAAATAGTTCTTTAATAAACAATACAACTAAATTAAAAATTGTTTTATTAAAACAATTTTTTTGGAAAAAAGAAGCAATTAATCAAAAATTATTATTTATTTATATGGAAAGATGGTTTTCAATGATTGAAAAAGAAAAAATTAAAAAAGAATTAATTGAAAAAAGAGAAAAAATTTTATTAAAATATATTACAAATAAAGATAATTATTTATTTTTAATTACAAAAGAAAAATTTAGACAATTATTATTCAATGGTATTATGAAAGAAAATTTATATTTAAGAAAAGAACAAAAGAAAGAAATATTAGAAAAAATTGTTAAAGAAGAAAAAGAAAATATTAAAAAAAGTAAATTATTAAAGTATTTAGTATTGAATAAAAACAGTCTCGTAAATAATATTCTTCAACAATATTTTAAAAAATTTTATTTTAATGGTTTATATAATCAAATTAAAAGGGAGAAAAATATTGATATAAGAAAATCAATGACAATTGATCCTGGTTTTATAAAAAAAAATAAAAAGAAAAATAATAATTTAGATGAAGATTCATTTTTCGTTGATGAAAGTATTGATGAAGTCATTAAAAGTAATAATATAAATAAAACATTAACAAAAGAACAAATAGAAATAAATGAAAAAAAGTTAGAAAAATTAAAAAAAATCTTTTTAAAAAAAAATCAAAAAAATAAAGAATTTTTCCATAAGTGTTTCATTAAATTTTATTATAGAGGAATATATAAGCAATTAATAGTTTCAAGAAGATCAATTTCATCATCAGTATTGTCAAGTGAAACCATTGTAAACTCTTCTAGTTACAATACAATAGATAATACAAATAATTCAAATAATATAAATAATACAAATAATTCAAATAATACAAATAATACAAATAATATTGAAGATGATCAAGGAAATCAAAATTTATTTTTTCAAACGGGATATCCAAATGAAATAAATAAGAATCCTTTTAAAAAAATAAAAATAAATAATATAAATCAAAATGAAATATTAAGAATAAATAATAATAATTTTAATAATATTAAAATAAATAATAAAAAAGAATTCATTCAAAAAAGAATAATATCAAATACTTATAAGAAAAAAACATTTTCTCCAATTAAAAGAATTAAAAATTCTTATATAATATATACTGATTCAGATCATTTATATCCAGAGACAACAACGAACATTTCAAATCAAAATAAAAACATTAATTTCAATTATAATAATAATAATGAGAATGAGAATGGAGAAAATGAAGAGGAAATAGAAGAATCATTCAATGAAGACGTTCCACTTAAAGTAAGCCAATTAAAAACTGAAAAAAGAAATTATAATTATAATAAAATGATAAATAATAAAGATAAAGATAATTATGATGAAGAAAAAGTTAATGAAAATGAAATTATGCCAAATAGTGAGACTAGTGAA
>JAEEGK010022604.1_pt1 | contig 13193 bp, 8 predicted proteins | sample 8958771 | NCBI WGS metagenome assembly JAEEGK01 (sample SAMN16246547, study PRJNA631951) | gut metagenome | biome: gut microbiome; feature: rumen; material: SC-attached | host: Bos | place: Iran: Karaj | collected 2018-10 | reverse complement strand
TTTAAAAAAAAAATTAAGAAAGTAAATCTTTAAATTAATTATTTTTAGTAATAATTAAAAAACTTAAATTGATGAATTTAAATTTGATATTTATGTATAACTTTCTTTATAAATAAGATATCTATAATTTAATTTTAAAAAAATATATTTCAAAAAAAGAAACTTGAATAATTAAATATTTATTAATATATAAAAAAATTATAAATTTTTTTTTAATCATTTAAAAAGATTTATAATACAGTTATTAATAAATAAATGAGTAAAGAATTAGAAAATAGAGTAATTGCTGCTACTCAACAGTATCAAGCTCAAAAAAGAAAAGCAGAAAAACTACAAAATGAATTAGAAGAATATAAAAAAAAATTTAAAGAAATGGAAAGTAAAACGTCCCAAAACTCTACTGATAACAAAGATAACAATTTAATTAATTATATTGTAGGAATATATGAAATTGATGAAGATAAAGATTTAAATAAAGAAATACAAATAATAAATCATAATAAAGATAATTCAAATAAGAAAATAATAGAAGACTCATGTGAAATTTTTGTCAATGATGAAAAAATTAATTTCTCCTTTTTTTATACATTTAAAAAAGAAGGAAAATATACTTTTAAGTTCAGTTTTAATACTATTTTATCAAATATTAGTTTTTTATTTTATAATTGTGAGAATTTAATTTCAATTGATTTTTCACATTTTATTGGGAATAATCTAACTACTTTAAGAAGTTTATTTAGGAAATGTAAAAATTTAAAAAAAATTGATTTCTCAAATTTTAATACTGAAAATGTTTCTGATATGAGCTGTATGTTTTGGGAATGTAATAATTTAAATAATCTTGATTTAAGCTCTTTTAATACAAAAAATGTTTTTCAAATGAATGCAATGTTTTCTGATTGTAATAGTTTAGAAAATTTAAATTTGTCACATTTTAATACTACAAAAGTTTTAGATATGAGTTATATGTTTGCACATTGTAATAATTTGAAAATATTAAATTTAAAGAATTTTAAAATTAAGCATAATACAGATGTATCTGATATTTATTATAATGTAAATAAAGATTGTGAAATTATTTCAGATGAAGAAAAAATGAAAAAACTTAAAGAAACTGAAAGTCAATAAAAAAAATATGATGTTTATTATTAAAAATTGTATTTTTATTTGAATAATTAAATAATTTTTCATTTAGAAATTTCTTTTTTTACTTTCATTAATATTTTTTCATTTTCTGAAATAATATTACAACATTTATTTATATGGGAAAAAATACAACTCATATTATTTACTTTATTAACATTAAAATTACTTAAATTTAAATAATTTAAAGAAGAACATCTTCTAAACATATTACTCATATTAGTTACATTACTTGTATTGAAATTAGATAAATCCAATTTATTTAAAGATGAACAATTACAAAACATATAACTCATATCTTTAACATTATCTGTCACTACATTTGATAATATTATTTCCTGTAATGAAATACAACCATTAAACATCCCATGCATATATATTATTTCATTTGTTTTAAAATATGTTAAATTTATAGAAATTAAAGAAAAACATTTGAAAAAAAGGCAACTTGAATTAATTAATAACTTTTTGAAAACAAATTTAAAAATATATTGTCCTTCTTTTGTAAAATTATACATATAATTGAAATTTACTCTTTCATTATTCATATAGATTTCACAAGAACTTTCTATTTCTTTTTTATTATTCCAATGATAGTTTAATATTTGAATTGGTTGATTTAAATCTTTTTCTTTAATATTATATATTCCAATAATATAATTTGACATATCTTTTTTAATTATTTCATTTTCATATTTTTTTAAAGAATTATCATTATTATCTATCTTCATTCAATTAAATATATAAAATTTATTCTAAAAAAAATTAGTTAAATTAATGTTTTTAATTTAATTATTAAATTTGAAAATAGATAATATCTAATAAAAGCTTTTTTAATTATTAAAATCAATAAAAAAAAATACATTTCTAAATTTAAATAAATTATCATAATTAAATATCATTAAAAACATTTCAAAAAAATATTTTAAAACATGAATTATTTTTAACAAATATTATCTTTAAATAATTTTAATAAATAAGCTTCTTTAATTAAATAAATTTAATTAAAAAATAAATTTTCTATTTAATAAAAAAATAAATAATGAAAGGATAATATGAATAATAATTTATAAAAAAATAACAACTTATTTAGTATATTCACCATTTTTCCATATTCCTTCAAGAATTTTTCCTCCAGAATATAATTTCCCTTTCCCATCCATAATATCATTTTTAAATTCTCCAACATAATACATTTTCCCTTGTCCTTCTTTAGTTTTCCAAATATAAGTACCAAAACCATGTTTAATATTATTAACAAAACCACCTTCATAAATACTACCATCAGTATATAACATTTTACCTTGACCATTCATTTTATCATTAAACCATTCACCTTCGTATTTTATTTTTGTCTTAGCCCAAAAATAAGTTCCTTTTCCATTAAATTTACCAAAGTGATTAAATCCTCCTTCATAATATGAACCATCTCTATAAAATAATGACCCATAAATTTTACTTCCATTTAAATATTTTCCATTATATAAATATGGTACTTCTTTATTATTACCTAAATATACTTCTTGTCCTTTTCCATCACTTAAATTATTTTTCCAATTTCCTATATATACATTTTCTCTTTCTGGATAAATTCCATAACCAAAATTTTCTAATTTTCCTTTTATAAATATTCCTTCAAATTTATTTTGTAATTTTCCATTATTATCATTTATATATAATTGTCCATATCCTTCATATTGTTTTTTAATATTCCAGGAACCTATATAATATTCATTTGGGTAATATTGAATTAATTCATTTATTGTGAAGCAATTATATTTTAAATATGAAGGTGATTTAAATTTATAAACTGCTTTTGGGTATGCTTTTTTAAAATAATTATGTAATGATTCTCCTTTATGTGATTTAATTAAATCTTTTGATGTTATATATTTTCTTAATTCTTTTTCTGCTACTTTTTTATTTTGTGCACAATTATCTAAAAATATTTCACGATACCAATGCATTCTATAATATGATTGTATTAAAACTATTTTATTAATATCATATTTTATTGTATTATTATTTCTATTACTAATATTACTTTCTAAATCATATGATCTAAAATTTGTTTCTTGAGAAATAATTCCATCATCACTAAAACGTTCTTCATAATTCACTGGTCTATCAATTTGTTCTATTCTTGAAACTGAAATATTAGATTCTGTGTCAAGTTCACTATCTTTTTCTTGATCAATTACTCTTTGGGCTGAACAACATTGATTTTCTTGACCCATTTTAATATTAAATAATTTTTATTATTTAGTATATTATATAGTTTAATTATAATAATTAAGAAAATAATAGAAATATGGAAAATGAATTTAATGTTGAAGAAGATAAAAATAATTTTGAAATTTATAATAATAAAGATTTAGATGATTGTAATAATGAAAATAAAGAAAATGAAAAAGAGAAAAACAAAAATAATAGTAAAAATGAATCAAATGAACTACCATATAAAGTTATTAATTTTGTTAATGCTAGTGGCTTTGATGAAAAAATAAGAATATATGATAGTCAAATTATCAATCAAAAATTTATGAATCATAGTGTACAAAATGATGATAAAGAAATAAATAAGAAAAAATTAATGAATATGAGTAATATTGAAAATAGTGATATAAATGAAAATAAAATAAATAATAAAGAAATTGAAAATGATAAAAATGAAGATAAAAAGAAAAATGATTTTGAAAGAAAAAATAATGAAGATGATAATAAAGAAGATATTAATAAAAAAGATGATAAAAGTAATAATAATGAAATAAAAAATAATATTCATGAATCAAATCAAAACTTCAATCAAATAGAAAATAGTAATAATGATAAAATACAAAATATTGATAAAATGAATGAATATAAAGAAAATGAAAATAAAGAAGAAAAAAAAATTAATATTATGAAAGAATCACAAAGACAAATGGAAAAAGATGATGAATTTTTGGACAGTTTATTAGATGATAATAAAGAAAACATTCAGAATAAAAATAAAGAAAAAAAAGAAGAAATTTATAATATAAATGAAATTCAAAAAATAGATAAAGAATCATTAGAATCTCAGATAAAAGAAAAAATAATAAAAGAAATAATACAAGAAAAAGAAAATAAAAATGAGGGAAATGAGATAATTACTCCTGGAAATAATGATAAAGAAAAAATTTCTTTTAATCAAAAACAAATATTAAATATAAATGATAATTTAATGGAAATTCCAATTAAGAAAAAAGAATCTAAAGATGAAAATTATGATCATGATTTTGTTGATATTATAAAAGAAGAAGAAGAAAAATATAAAACAAAAAAACAATCAATTGATGATGATGAAATTAAATATCCTGAAATACATTTGAAAGAAAATGAAAAAAGTCCAAAAGAAAAGTTAAATCAAAATAAAATTATAAATGAAACAAATAATGAAAAAGAATTAAATGCATCAAATATGAATTTGAAAAATAATAAAAGTGTTATTGAAAGTCATATAATTAATAAAAATTATTCAATTACTGATGATGATGAAATAAATTATCCTACATTTACATTTAATAATAATGATAATATAATTTATAATAAAATAATTAATAATAAAAAATGTGAAAATGAAGAAAATAAAAAAGAAGAAATTGAAGATGAAAATAAAAAAGGATTAATTAAAAAAGAAAATAAAAAAGAAGAAATTGAAGAAGAAACTAAAAAAGGAGAAAATGAAGAAGAAAATAAAAAAGAAGAAATTGAAGAAGAAACTAAAAAAGGAGATGATGAAATTAAATATCCTTCTTTTAATTTGGATGATAATAATAAACTTATTGATAATCAAGAAAATAAAGAGATTAAAAAAAAGGATGATGAAAAATTAATTGAAAAAGAAAAAAAAGATGATGATGAAATTAAATATTCAACAATTTCATATAATAAAAATAATAAAAATATTCTTCAACAAAAAGAAGATAAAAAAGAGGAAAAAGAGAATGAAGAAGAAGAAACAAAAAAAGATGATGAAGATGAAATTAAATATCCTACTTTTAATTTAAAAGAAAAAAAAGAAGAAAAAAAGGAAAAAGAAGAAAAAGAGGAAGAAACAAAAAAAGATGAAGATGATAATGATATTAAATATCCAACATTTATATTTAAAGAAAAAAAAAATGATATTAATATACAAGAAAATAAAGAGGAAAAAGAAGAAGTAACAAAAAAAGATGATGATGATGAAATTAAATATCCTATTTTTAATTTCAAAGAAAAAAAAGATAATATTACTAATATACAAGAAAAAAAAGAAGAAAAAAAGGAAAAAGAGGAAGAAACAAAAAAAGATGATGATGATGAAATTAAATATCCTTCATTTAATATTAAAGAAAAAAAAGAAGAAAAAATAATTAAAGGAAGTATTGATGAAATAAAATATCCTGATATTCAAAAATTTGAAATTCCAAAAAATAAATATAATCATAATGTAAATGAAAGTCAAAAAAATGACAATTCAAATATAAATATTAATAAAATTAATGAAATTGAAAAATCTAATATTTCAGAATTAGAGGAAAATAATAAAAAAAAAGAAAGAGAAGAGATAAATAATGATGAAAAAGAAAATAAAAAAGAAGAAAACAAATTCATTCAAGAAGAACAAGAAAAAAAAATAGTAAACAATATAAAAGAAGAAAATCAATTAAAAGAAAATAATGAAATTGAAAAACAAAATATAGATTTTAAAAAAAAAATTTCAGAAGAATATGAAATACCTAATAAATCTGAAATGAGTTATATAAATATTGAAAATGATTATGTAAAACAATATGAAGATAATTCAAAAGATAATAAGAAAATAAATAATCCTCCGAAAGAAAAAAATGAAATATATTCAAATAATCAAATAATAGAAAATTCAGGAATGAAAGTATCAATATTTGATGCTGAAGATGTAATTCAAAATTCAAATTTAGAAAATAAAATAAGAAAAAGTTCAAATGATTTTATTGAAATTCGTTCATCAGAAATAAATCAACCAATTAAAAATAAAAAAAATATAAATAATTTAAATTTTACTGATAATAGTATTATAAATTTATTTGACAAAATTTTAAAAAAGAACGATGATTATTTAAAAGATAAAGAATTTTTTATTATAAAAGAAAAAGAAAATATTAAAGATTATATTGGTTCTCATAAACTATATGAAATAATTTTTATAAATAAATTAGGAGATAAAGAGTTTAAATGTTTAAGAAGATATGATAATTTTGATAAATTTAATAAAAAATTAAAAATAAAATATCCTTATGTAGTTATTCCAAAATTAACTCCTAAGAATCCTTATATTAAAATTATGACATATGATGAGCAATTTTATAATGATAGAAGATTACAATTAGAATTTTATCTAAATTTTATTTATAATCAAGAAATAATTAAAGATACAAAAGAATTTTTTAAGTTTATTAATGATGCAAATTTTGATGAAAATTTCTTCCAAAAAATAGAAAAAAATATTCCTAATTTTTCTTCTTCAACTAGTGAAAAAATTAAAAATAAATTTTTTACTGTATTTAATTATTTAGGAAATAATCCAAAAGGAAGAAAATTAAATGATAGTGAAATTTTAATTAAAAAAATGTCTATTCATTATAAAAATATTATTAAAAAATATGAAGAAATAAAAATAGCAATTTGTGATTATATAAATAGTATAAAAAATGAAGAAGATAATCATAAAAATTTATCTGATTTATTATTTTATTTAAAAGATTCATTTGAAAATGTAGAAAATTCAAAAGAAAATTTAACAAAAAAGTCAAAATATGCTAAAAAAATTTCTATTGCAAATAAAAAAAATTATAAGTTATCTTTAAAATTAAAAAATAAATTAGAAGCATTAATAAGTTTAATAATAGGAATTTGTTCTAGTTTAGATAATTATATAAAATTTATAGAAAAATATAATGAAGTAACAGAAACATTAAATGCAGCAAAAAATGGAAAATGGGATAATTTAAATGCAATTATTCAAGAATATGATATATGTGAAATTATGAAAAATAATTATGAATCTGTTTTATTAAGTGAAACTAATAATTATGTAGAAATGTTTGATAATACAACTAATGTATGTTTAAAGGAATTTAATGATATTTTAGTTGAAATTAATAAAGAAATTTTATCTGAAGAAATAATTGATGAAGAAGAAAAAAATGATGATTTTTAATTAAATTATAATTTTAAATATTAATTTATTAAAAACATTAAATTAAAATTTAAAAAAAAAAATTTTTTATTCCTAAATTTACAATAATCCAATAAAAAATAAATAAAAACCTACAATAAAAATATTAAAAGAAATAAAATTTCCATAACAATTAATAATAGTTTTATCATAACTCAATAAAGAAGTTTGAGTAATTTTTCCAATATAAAAACAAACAAGTGTTCCAGTAAAAGAATTATTATATAAACAACAAGGATTATTAATAAGAGCATAATTAGTACAACTTTCCAAACCAGTAACATTACTTTCACCACAAGGATACCCCATTAAAGTTGATTGATTTCCAAAATTACATTCAACATTAAAACTTTCATTATTAATTGTTATTTTACTTTCTGCTAAAATTGTTCTATTTGGAAAAAGATGACACATTTTTCTATTATCATTATATAAGTAACAACATGGTTCTAATGTGTCTTCTCCATCTCTATTAAAACAATATGATGAGTTTAATGGAGGGTCAATTCCACATCCTGAACATTTTATTATTAAAGGGATTGTTATTAATGATAATATTATTTTTTTCATATTTTTTTTATTTATTATTTTTTATTGTGTTTTACTTATTTTTTTTTTTTATTATATTAATTTTTATACTTTTTTTTTTTAAATGAAAAGAATTGAAAATTATTGTTTTCATAAAGACAATAAAATTAGTCATATTAATGATATGAAAAATTATTATTTTTGTCAAGATTGTGGTTCATTATTATATAAAATTGAAGAAAAGAATTATCTTAATACAATTAAACCAATTTATTTTCAACAACCAATAGAAATAAGTCCTTATGATATATATAAAACAATATCAATTTCCGAATTTAAACCTTTATCAGAAGAATCAAAATATTATAAAAAAAGAGAAAAAGCAATACAATTACTTAAAAAATATAATGACATATATAAATTTTCAGAACATTCATATTTTTTAGCATTAACTTACATGGATAATATATTTATTCATATTCAAGATGAAAAAATTTCTAAAAAACAATTCGAGTTATATATTATTAATTCAGTATTATTAGCAGCTAAATTTTATGAAAAAAGTATTCATCAACCTGATCCTTCTAGATTTTCAAGTATAGAATTCAATTATGAAATTGATGAATATGATATTATAGAAAATGAAATTGAATGTTTAAAAATATTAGATTATAAACTTAATTATTTTTCCTCTTTTGAAATTTTAATGATGTTTCTTAATAATGGAATTATTTTTGAGGATGAAATAAATAATAAAACTAATGAATATATTATTATTATTTATAATTATGTACTTAATATTTTTAAAGATATTATTCAAAGTGTTATTGGATTAAAATATAATTATTTACAAATTGTAATTAGTATTATTCATTTAACTAGAAAACAATTTGGTTTTCAAAATAACTATTTTAATGTATTGAAAAAATTTTATAATATTCATTTATCAGATTATAAGGAATGTTTAAATAATATTAAAAGATTTGTTTCAAATTTTCATGATTTGAAATAATTTTTTTGAATAATATTTTTATTTTTAATTAATTTTTTTGTCATCAAAAAAATGATTTTAAATTAAAAATAAAATATTATTTAAAAAAAAGATTATTTTATATTATATATTTATATTCTATAAAAAAAATGAAAAATTAATATTTAATATTTTTTTCAAAACATAATCTTTAATGAAAAAATAAATTTATTTTAAATAATATAAAAATAAAATAATTAACATTATAAATGGATAAATAATAATTTAAATGAAAATATTTAATATTTTATTAAAATTGAGAAAGCAAGTTTTTCTTTTTTTCATTATTAATATCCAATTTTTGATTTAAATAATCAATTTTATTATCATAAGATGTGTATTCTCCGTTTATAAAATTATTAGTAACTTTTAGTTTCATTGATTTAGAAATTGCTTTTTTTGCCTCATCTGGCAACTTTTCAGGTTCAAATTCAATTAATTCATTTTTAAAATTATTTAAATCTTGTAATCTTTTATTATTTTCTTCTCTAAAATTAATCCAAGGATCATTTTCATTTATATCTTGCTCAAATTTTTGAAAAATATCATTTTTAATTTGGATATTTTTTTCTTGATTGTCTTGTATTTTAGATATAACAACATCAGCTATTATATTATCATTATTATTAATTTCATTGTTATTATATTCAGTATAATTATATTTATTTTTTTTTAAAGATTCCATTGGATTCAATTCAACATAATTTTCATTCTCATTTTCTTTTAAAGAATTAAGTGAATTCTTAATAGTTAATTTTTTTGAACTTTTTTTATTTACATCTAAATCAGTTTTAAGAGATTTAGTATTTTTATTTGAACGTAATGAACTTTTTTTTTTAATTGGCTTTACATTTGAATTATTATTTGAATTTGATTTATTTATAGTTTTTTTTGAATTATCTTTTTTTAAAACAACTACATTATCTTCTTCTATTTTACTTTTATTTTTACCTGAAACGTAACTTTCATTAAGTTTAGATTTTACAGGTGAAGATTCTTCAATTTTTATAAAATCTTTTTTATTAGATTCTATTGTTCCATTGATTGTATTTTTCTTTGATTCTATACTACTCTTTTGTTTAATTGTACTTGAATTAAGATTTGATGAAGATTCATCATTTTTTTCACTTTCTATAATTGATTTACTAGATAAATTCGATTTACTATTTTTAATATTAGAATTTTTTGAATCATTTATTTTACTATGATTAACTTTTGATTGATTTGATTCATTACTTTGATTAACAATATTACTTTTATTATTATTAACATTATTTGAATGAGAAGAATCTTCTTTATTATTATTATTACTAATTTTACTTTTATTACCTTTTGATTTATTTGAATGTAAAGATTCATTAATTTTACTTTTATTAGTGTTATTATTTTTATACATTATTCCAATATTATTACTTTCTAATTTAGATTTATTGATATTACTCTTTGAAGATTTAAATGATTGTGTACTTGACATTTGTCTTGAAGGAGTATGTGAATTTTGTTTAGATTGAGATTTCGGATGAATATTTGATGGTTTTTTTTCTAATTGTTTAGAAGATCTTTTTGAAGAAGAATTTGAATTAAATTTTGATTGTATATTAAATTCATTAATTGAAGAAACATTTGAAATCATTTTTGTAACACTTCCACTTTTTATATCCAATTCATTTTTTAAATCATATTTTGATAAAAAAGTCTTCTTTGATGCTTTTCTTGATAATAATAATGCATTACTTTTATTTTGAGTAAATGTTGTATTCATTGGTTCTAAAAAAGTTACAGTTTTTGTATTTTTTAATTTTGGATTATTATTTATATTATAATTATCTAAATTACCGTTTTCACCAAAAAATTTTTTAAAATCAGTTTCATTAATTTCCATTGGTTTAATATCTTCAACATTTAATTCATTTTTTTTAACTGCTTCTTCGACATTTATTTCTCCATCATTTCCAATTTTTTGTTCTTCTTGTTTTTCAATTTTTTTTATTGATTTTTTATTTTTTGAAGATTTATTTCGAAAACAAATATCATTTCTATCTGTTAATTTAATTGGATTTGTATTCATTGTATAAATCATTTGTTTATTTGAAAAAAAAGGATAAGTAGAATAATTTGTTCCTGCTTTATTAAAATAATTTTGATTATTATTAAATTTATTATTTGAATTTTCTAAATTAATATTTTTATAATTTTTTTGAGGATTATTATTATAAGACATTGGTTCACTTAAAAGAATTTGATGATTATAATTTTCTACTTCTTTTAACATTTGTTCTTTAAATTTTTTTATTAATTCATATTTTTCAATTTTTCTTAAATTTTCCATATTCTTTTTATTATAATATTCGGCAGCATTTTCATTTTCATTTTTATTTCTATCTATTGTATCATTTTTTTTTATATCTTCTGATAATTTTTTTGCAATGTAAATACTTTCTTGTGATATAGTAGGTTTATTTTTTAATTCACCAAATTCTCTATAATCTTGTTCATTTTTTATTTTTTGCATCTTTTCTAAATTTTCTTTTGCTCTTTTTTCCCAATATTTTTCGTTTTTATTTTCATTTGAATTTATTATCTCTTTTTTATCTATATTATCTCTATTTGATTTTATTGGATAATTTATTGCTGGTTTATATACTATTTTTTCTTTAAATTCAAAATTATGAATAGGTGTAAATGAATTCATTTTAAATGGATTTAATTCATTAACATTTAAATTAGACATTTTTTTGATTAAATTTTTTAATATTAATTAAATAATAACAACTGAAATAAATTTTTTTAAATAATCATTTTAATTAAAATTCAATAAATAAATGTCTGTTACAAAAGAACGAAATGAAAGTTATTATGCTTTTAACATAGATAAAAAAAAAGGTAGATTATTAAATCAAAAAACTTTAAATTTTGAAAATTTAAACAAAGGATTTTATGATGATATTATGAATTTTGATGGAAAAATAAGAAAAGAAAAAACTGAATTAGGAGAAACAAAACAAAAAGGAATAAAAGAATCTGTTTATTGTTATAAAAAAATTCCTGAAGTTTGGACAAATAAATTAACATATACTTCAGAATTATATAAAACAATGAAAGATGATCAAAATTTTTTAACTTATTTAGGAGGATTAGGAGATGGTAGTATAAAAAAATATTATTCTCCCCCAGTCACATCAACATCAACTAATTATAATACAATAAGAAGTACAACATTACCTAAACCAATAATAAACTTAAATGAAAAAGATAATGATTTAGATAAGAAATCAAATATTATAAAAGAAGAAGAAGAAATTGAAAAAAAAAGTGAAAAAGAATCAAGTAATATTATAAATAATATGGAAAATACAGAAAGTAAAATTATTACTTCAAAAGGAAATACAAATAATCCTAAATTTATTAGTACAGATGCAGGAACAAATAGAGATATTCTTTTACTTTTAGAAGAATATAAAACAAATTTCCCTATTACATTACCATCAATTCCAACTAAAATTCCTACTGTTGAAGAAGCGAAAAGAATTGGTCAAAGAAAATTAGAAGAATTGGAAGTTAAAGAAGAAAAAGATGAAAAAAAAGAAAGTAAATTATCTTCTCATAGTCCAAATATTAGTCATAATAATACTAAAGAATTTAATCTTCAACCTTCTTTTAATTCTTTATCATCTAATTTAAAAAAGAAAAAAGGAGAATTGACAAAAGAAGAAGTCTTTAAAACTACAATATTTAATAATTTATTACCTCCTGAAGGTTCTAAAAATTATGTTTCTAAAAGAGTTAAAAATAATATTGAAGTTGATTTAAAAAAATATATTTCTTTTAATTCTGATGATTTATATAAACCAATTGATATTACTAATATTGAAGTTAAAAAAAGATTACAAGATATTAATTATTGGGGACCTTATTATCCTTATTGTTTAGTTGGTAGAAGTAAAAATCTTAGATTTTATCAAACAATGGAACCTAATCAATGTATTAAGTTGCTTAATTATATCAAAAAAATAAGAATAAAAAATAGGATTAAATATTAAAATTTTATATTTGAGAATTAATTAATTTTTATATTTTTATTTTATAAATATATTCTTTCTTTTTTTGAAATTATTAAAAAAAAATTTAAAATATAGTTTAATTTTAAGAAAAAAATTTTCATTTTTTAATATTTAAATATATGGGTTATTGATTATTTATTAAATTAAAAATGAATTTTTTTCAAATAATAATCTTTTATAATATTATGTTAATTAATATATTAATATTTTT
>JAEEGK010022599.1_pt1 | contig 13196 bp, 9 predicted proteins | sample 8958771 | NCBI WGS metagenome assembly JAEEGK01 (sample SAMN16246547, study PRJNA631951) | gut metagenome | biome: gut microbiome; feature: rumen; material: SC-attached | host: Bos | place: Iran: Karaj | collected 2018-10 | reverse complement strand
GTAATAAAATAGCGGCTCGGGCGCAGACCGTTTCTGTCGAGTGTTGCGCCAAGTACATCACCGTCACTGTAAAGAATTGCAGCCGGTCCGTCCCAAGGCTCCATCATTGTTGCCCAGTAATGGTAGAAATCGCGCTTTTCCTGTGTAAGGCTGTCGTCGTGCTTCCATGGTTCAGGGATACAAATCATAACTGCAAGCGGGAGCGGCATTCCGTTCATTACAAAATATTCAAGCGTGTTGTCCAGCATTGCAGAGTCTGAACCTGTTGTATCAACTTCGCCGTCACGCGCAAGCATTCGGTCTACGTTTCCGCGGATTGTATTGATTTCGCCGTTGTGCGCAATAAAGCGGTTCGGGTGCGCGCGCTGCCAGCTTGGGTTTGTGTTTGTACTGAATCTTGAATGAACGAGCGCAAGGCTTGAAACATATTCTTCAGACTGAAGGTCTTTGTAGAAAGTACGCAGCTCGTGAACAAGAAACATTCCCTTATAAACGATTGTACGGCTTGAAAGTGAACAGATGTAAGTTTTGTGACTGTCTGTTTTTTCAAAGGAAAGACGGGCTGCATAAAGAAGCCTGTCAAACTCAAGTCCATGCCCGCAGGCTGCCGGTTTTTCGATAAATGCCTGCCAGATAGCCGGCATACAGTCGTGCGCTTTTTTGCCGAGAACACCGGCATTAATTGGAACTTCGCGCCAGCCCAAAAGCTTTAGACCGCTGTCAGCAACGCATTTTTCAAAGCGCACTTTTTCAGCTTTGCATTCAGCACTGTCTCCCGGAAAGAAAATCTGACCGATTCCGTAACCGCGTTCACCAAGAGAACCGATTAAATCACCGGCGGCTTTCTTAAAGAAAGCGTGTGAAATCTGCAAAAGAATTCCAACACCGTCACCAGTTTCGCCGCTTGCATCTTTTCCGGCGCGGTGCTCAAGTTTTTCAACAATACTCAGCGCATTATCAACAATTTTATGCGACTTGCTTCCGTCAATGTTTACAACTGCGCCAATTCCACAGGCATCATGCTCAAACGATGGTTCATACAAAGTATTCATATTCTTTCGCTCCAAAAACGCAAAGAGCCGCACGCACAGAAACAGCTTTTCTGCACATGCGGCCCCATTGCCGACTTTGAGATTATTGCTAAAAACAAAAGAGGCCGTAGATACAACTTTGTGCGGAATTTCCGCACAGAAATTCTATCTACGACCTCTTTGCCGTATTTATTTAATGATACTGAATTTCTGTAGTAATAGTCAAGAGTTTTAATTGAGTTTGATGAAAACTGTGTCCGCATTTAGCAGGTCTTCGAATTGTAAAAAAAAGCCGGCTCGAAATGCCGGAATCTTGACTTCATAAATATTCAGCTTTAAAATAAGCGGGTAAATCGATTTACGAAAACCCATATGAAAGCAAAGATTAAAAAAATTCAGATTTTCTCAATTTCGATTTTCGCGCTTGCCGTGATTATTCTAATTTTTTTTATTCCGGTGAAGCATAAAAAGTCAGTTTCTGATACAGAAGAACGCTCAAAAAAAATTATACTAGGCTTTTCACAGATTGGTTCAGAAAGTGCATGGCGCACACGTAATACACAGTCTATTTTTGAGGCAGCCGAAGCAAACGATATTCAGATTATTTATGATGACGCACAGCAGAAGCAGGAGAACCAGCTGAAGGCTATCCGCTCCTTCATTGTTTATCAGGTTGACGTAATTGCCTTTGTACCGATTGTTGAAGACGGCTGGGACAACGTGCTGCAGGAAGCAAAAGATGCAGGCATTCCAGTTATTCTTGTAGACAGACAGATAAATGCCGATCCTTCGCTTTATGCAGGTTTTCTTGGCGAAAACGGTGTCGAAGAAGGCAGACGCGCCGCACGCTTTCTTTTAAGCAAATGCCGTGACAAAACCGAAAAAGTGACAATTTTCGAAATGTCAGGCACAGAAAATTCTTCTATTGTAAAGAACAGAGCGAGAGGCTTCCGCGAAATAATAAACACAGACCCGAAATTCCAGATAATACATACAGAAAACGGTGATTTTCTCCGTTCGCGCGGCAAGGAAATTTGCGATGTTCTTTTGGCGAATAATGTAAGGGAAAACGGAAACACGACGAACACGCTTTATTTTGACGGTCAAAAAATTGATGCAGTTTTTTCTCACAACGATTCTATGACACTCGGCTTTTTAGACTCGCTGCAGGCTCATAAAGTAAACGCAAAAAACACAATCTTTATAACCATAGATGCCGAACAGGAATCAATAGACGCACTTAAAGACGGAAAACTAAACTGCGTTGTGGAATGTAACCCGAATCTGGGGCCGATGCTTATGGAACTTGTAAAACAGATTGCGGCTGGAAACGCAATTCCGCATATTACATACAACAACGAAACAGTATTTACAGAAGACGATGATTTTTCAGTTTATGAGCCGCGCGGCTACTGATTAGGCTGACCAACGGAGCTAAAATTGAAAGACAAAAGCTTAAGACGCACACTTCTAATCACATATATTTCGCTGCTTTTTATTACACTTATTCCTTCTATATATTCTGTCGTTGTTTCGCAGATTCATACAAAACAGTACAGTCAGATTATTTCTAATGTAGGCACTGCAAACAGAATCAACCTCATTGCCAAAAACGACATTCCTTATGAACTGTGGAATATTATATGCGGAAAAAAAGCAATTTCGAAGGGTAACCACAATGTAATGCTCGATGAAATTTCCTCAGGACTCTCTCTCATGCTTTTAACAAGCAACAATGCAGACAGCCGCGGTAAGCTTGAAGTTGCAAACAGAGCTGCTACAACGCTGCGCCGCAACGTAGACAAGCTTATTACGCAGATGAAAGCTGGAAGTACCGTTACCCAAAACGAAGCCGCTCTCGACGAAATCAGAACTATTACAATGCTTTTTTCAGACATTATGCAGGACTTTATTGTAGCAGAGATTGAATCAGCAAACGAAACTAACCAGTCATTGCGCAATACATCGATAATTCTTACTGCAATTCAGATTCTCATTACAATACTTGCAGTTATCATCTCTTTCAACAGCTTTATCACCGTTTCTGACGCAATACAGAAGCCAATTTCTGACATGGAAAATCTCTCAACGAAGGTTGCAAACGGTGATCTCATGGCGCGAATCGATATTCCGCACGTTAAGGAACTTGACAGGCTTGCAGAAAATCTAAACACCATGACCGAACAGATTGACGTACTCATCAAAAAGAACATGGAAGAGCAGAAGAATTTTCAGAAAGCTGAGATGAAAGCTTTGCAGGCACAGATTACGCCGCACTTTCTGTACAACACTTTTGACACAATTGTGTGGCTTGCCGAAGAAGAAAAAACTGATAAAGTCGTAAAAATCACAAAGGCGTTTTCTGACTTTCTGCGCATTTCGCTAAGCCGCGGCCATGAATGGATTACCATTACCCAGGAACTTGACCACATCAAGAATTATCTTACAATTCAAAAAATACGCTACGCCGATATTCTGAATTACAAGATTGATGCGGACGAATCTCTCATGGAGCTTAAGATGATTAAGCTAATTCTTCAGCCTCTTGTTGAGAACGCCATTTATCACGGAATTAAAAACAAGCGCGGCCGCGGCGAGCTTACCGTTACAGTTCATTATGCAGACGAAAAGCGCACATCAATCAGATTTACGGTTGAAGACAACGGCGCGGGCTTTACAGAAGAAAGGCTTGCTCAGGTGCGCAGCGAGCTTAACGCAGGCAGCAGTGATTCAGAAAAACTGACTTCTGTATACGGACTTTATAACGTGAACAAAAAACTCCGTCTTTATTACGGTGAAAAAACCGGAGGACTTATAATTGAATCAGAAGCAGGAAAAGGAAGCCGCATTTCATTCGTGATTCCGGCTTCACAGAATTTGTCTGGCGCAGGAGGTGAAAATGTATAGTGTATTTGCAGTTGATGACGAACCGATAGTTCTTGAGGGAATCCGCTCAAAAATTGACTGGGAAGGCAGCAGCTTTACATTTGCCGGTGAAGCTACAGACGGCGAGATTGCGCTCTCAATGATTCATGAACTTAAGCCGGATATTCTAATAACCGACATCAAAATGCCTTTCATGGACGGACTTCAGCTTGCAGAAGCTATAAAGCGCACGCAGCCATGGATTAAAATAATTATCCTTTCCGGCCATGATGAATTTGACTACGCCAAAAAAGCAATTTCAATTGGAATTGAAGAATATCTTTTAAAGCCGTTTACGCCCGAAGAACTTCTTGCAAGCTTAAAGAAGGCTGCACTTGAAATTGATAAAGAACGCAAACAGCTTTCTGATATTTCAAAATTGAAAGAAGAACTTAAATCAAGCACAGCCTTAATCAAAAAGGAATTCTTGAATAATCTGGTTCACGGCGCGGCTGACACAAATACGGTTATGCAGAAATGTGCTGAGCTTGGTATAAGCTTAATCTCGCGTTACTACAAAGTGCTTATAAGCCGCATAGAAAGCCGGAGCGGAAACACACAGAACCAGCAGGAAGCCTGCTCGCTTCTGAACTCATATTCAGAAGCCATAAATCAGGCTGTATCTTTTTTTCACCACTCTAACCTGCTCGTCTGTATCTTTAAGGGAAGTACACAGGCTGAATTAGACGACAACGCTTTCCGCGCTGCTGAAACAATCGGGCATATTGTAACCAAAAACGCTGACTGCACCGTTCTCACCGCAATCGGAAAAACTGTAGAACACCTTTCTCAGCTCAAAATCTCTTATGAAGACGCGAAACAAATTCTTGAGATAGAGAACAAAGACACACAGAACAGAATCATCAGCTCAGACGACCTTGACGAACCGGCAGGAACAAACACAAACAGCTCAACAGCTTCAAGCTCTACACAGCTTGACCTTAAAGAGAACGACCCGCTCGTTGACCGCCTTAAATACGCCGGCAAAAACGATATTTCCGCAATAATTGAAGAATCGATGACACTGATACGCAGCAACCAGAAACAGTTCAGCGTTTTTGCGTCTTATCTTCTTGTTGACTTGATTTTTGCAGTTTCAAAGCTGGTTGAAAAACTTGGCGGCAATATAAAGGAGCTGTATCCGGAAATTCTTCAGCGGAGCTTTATTGATGAAGGCATTAAAAATGAAAGCGATTTCAGAAACAAGGTTTCTCAAGTGCTTACTTTTGCACTTGAATACCGCGATTCAAAGATTACCGGCAAATATGGAGATGTTATTTTAAAGGCAAAACGCTTTATTGAAGAAAACTACGCCGACCAGAACACCACACTCTCTTCAGTCGCCCAGGCGGTCTGCCTTAGCCCAAATCATTTCAGTACAATTTTCTCACAGGAATGTAAAACCACATTTATAGAATATCTGACTAATGTCCGCATAGAAAACGCCAAACGCCTTATGCGCGAGACTGACATGAAAGGATATGACATAGCCTATGAATGCGGTTTCTCTGACCCGCATTATTTCAGCTATATCTTTAAAAAAAACACGGGGCTTTCGCCCCGCGAGTATAAAGTGAATCTGGAAGAAGAAGGAACTGTCTGATAAGAACAGCTTCAGACAGTTCCAGATAGTTTCAAAAAACTTTAGCTGTTTGAAACTTTTATAGAAAAACCACTTTCCCCTTGTGTTTTTTCTCTTTATCTTAACCCGCATTATGTCCGAGCTTTTTCTTTCTATAAGAAAGAATTACACTCTGAAGCAGGATAAAGAAACAAAGCATAAGACCTGTAGTAATGCTCTGCCAGTAAGGTTCGCGCAAGCCTGAAGCAACTACAATGTTGTTGATTGTCTTAAGCGACATTACACCGAACAGAGTTCCGACAACGCTGCCTACGCCGCCAGAAAGCAATGTACCTCCGATAATTGAAGAAGCGATCGCCTGCATTTCGGCAGCAGTTGCATTTGAGGCGTTGCCCGCACCGGTGTGGAGCAAATAACAGAAGCCTGCAATTCCGGCTAACACACCGCAAAGCACATAAGCAAAAAACTGCGTTCTCTGTACGTTAATACCGAGCATAAGTGCACTTTCGTTATTTCCGCCTACTGCATAAAGGTTCCGGCCAAAGCGTGTCCATTTGAGCATTGCCCAGAGCACAATTACCACAACAAGAGCAATTACAACACCAACTTCGATAGAAGCCGGAATCCAGTTGCCGTTACGTGCCCATGTGCCCAAAAAAGGAATGTCGATGTAGAAATCTTTAAGCTCAAGGAAAAGCTCGTTTGTCGCTGTACGCGGTGCTTTACTTACGATAGTTGTCATACCGCGTGTAAAGAACATACCTGCAAGCGTTACGATGAACGGCTGAATCTTAAGGTAAGCAACAAAGTAGCCCTGAACTATACCCATAGCAAGACCGATTCCAAGCGCAATAAGAACAGAACTTAAAATGCCGCCGTTATGGTCTTCCATAAAAACTACAGATGCCATTGTAATAAGTGCTACAGTTCCACCTACAGAAATATCAATTCCGCCTGTAATCATCACAATTGTAAGACCACATGCAATTACAATCAGATAAGCGTTGTTGTTGAACAAATCTAGGAACTGCTGAGGATTCAAGAAACCACCGCCCCAGATAAGCATTGCGAGAAGATACATTCCCACAAATGTACAGATTGTAATTGTCAAAAGCAGGGTTGTGTTAGAAAGAGGCTGTCTGTCTTTTTTTGAGAACAGATTAGTAAAAATATTTGCCATAATTATTTAGCCTCCACTTTTGCGGGTTTTGCAGAAAGCTTGTTTTTAAGCTGTTTAAGCCACTGCTTAACAACAGGTGAACCTGCAATAACAATGATGATAATAACTACTGCTTTGTAAGCCTTAACTGCTGTAGAAGAAACCTTCATTGCATAAAGCGTAATTGTCAAAGCCTGAATTATGTAAGCACCAAGGATTGAACCTGAAAGCTTGAACTTTCCGCCGCCGAGAGAGTTGCCGCCTATTGCAACCGCAAGAATCGCGTCCATTTCAATGTCTATAAGAATTGTCTCGTGGTTGATAAGTCCGATACGGCACACGTTCATAGAACCTGCGAGAGTAACGCACACACCGAGAATCACGAAAACAACCATCTTCATTAAAACAGGATTGATACCGTTAAGCTTTGCGGCACGCTCGTTGATTCCGACTGCCTGAATGTAAAGACCAAGTGTAGTCTTTTTAAGCAGAAGATTAACAAGCAGAATAAATGCTACAACTACGAGGATCGGGGTTGGTATCGCAATATGAGGAATGAAACCGCCGATGTATTTAAGCAGAGGGCTTTCTACGTTAGGTGTTGCACCGCCGTTAATCCAATAAGCGATAGGACGGCCTGCCGTAAAAAGAATCAGCGAGGCAATCATCGGCTGAATATTGAACTTTGCGATAAGCACACCGTTAAAAAGACAGAACAGAATTGCAACAACACAGGCAAAAACAACGCCCAGAAAGATTGTTCCCGGGTTAATTGTTCCGGCACGCAGAATCTTTACAAAAACTGAACCTGCGATTGCGGCTGCCGCACCGATAGAAATATCCTGACCTTTTGTAGCCGAAGTTACAAGCGTCATTCCAATAGCAAGAATTACAAGCTCACTCGCACCGTTCAAGATACTGATTAAGTTGCCCGAAAGTACGGTATTACCAAAGTTGTTCTTCTTAATTACAATGGAAAAGAAGCTCGGGTCGCGGATAAGGTTGAACACAACAAGTACAATAAGCGCAATGAGCGGAATTGCAAGCTGTGATGAAAAAATCTTTTTTATGCTGTTTCCAATTTTATTAGCCATTCTGAGCTTTTCCTCCCGCAATAGTCTGCATAATTACGTCCTGACGGAGCTGGTCATCTTTAAGCTCGCCGACAATTTTACGGTCGCGCATAACAATAAGCCGCTGGCATACAGAAAGCATTTCTTCTATTTCAGATGAAATAAACGTAACACTGACGCCTTCTTCTGCAAGCTTAAGCACCTGTTTTTGGATTTCAAGCTTTGTACCAACGTCAATACCGCGTGTCGGTTCGTCAAGAATAAGATACTGAGGATGTGTCAGAAGCCAGCGCGCAAGAATAACTTTCTGCTGATTGCCGCCAGAAAGCGATTTTATCGGTGTTTCTTTTGAAGCTGTCTTAATCTCAAGAAGTTTGATGTATTCGTCCGCAAGCTTTTCAGACTCGGCGCGGCTTAACGGTTTTGTAAAACCTTTAAGAACCTGCAGGGCAAGAATCAAGTTTTCGCGTACAGACAAATCCTGAATAATGCCGTCGCCTTTACGGTCCTCAGGCAGATAGCCGATTCCGCTTTTCATTGCGTCTTTTGGTCTGGTGATTTTTACGTCTTTGCCGTTTACCTTGACTTTTCCGCCTGTAACACGGTCTGCCGCAAAAACAGCACGGACGCTTTCGCTTCTGCCAGAACCGAGCAAACCTGTAAAGCCGTTGACTTCACCTTTATTGATATGAAAGTCAAACGGACGCACACCTTCTGCACTAGAAAGACCTTCAGCCTGATAAACTGTTTCGCCGCTGTTTGAATATGGGCGTTTCTGGTTTTTAAGGTTTGTCATGTCTTCCATGTCTTTACCAAGCATGGCAGAAATCAGCTTGACGCGCGGAAGTTCACTTACAGTGTATTCGCCTACAAGCTCGCCGTTGCGCAAAACAGTAATTTTGTCACAGACTTCATAAACCTGTTCCAGAAAGTGTGTAATAAATATAATGCCGACATTGTGATTCTTAAGATCTCGCATAAGAGAGAACAGAAGCTCAACTTCGCGCTCATCCAAAGAAGATGTCGGCTCGTCAAGAATAAGCACTTTACATTCCATATCAACGGCGCGTGCAATTGCAACCATCTGCTGAACGGCGAGCGAGCATGTGCCGAGCTGCTGTCCTGCTTTTGCCGGAATGTTCAATTTTTCCAAAATTTCTGCGGCTTTTTTCTCCTGTGCACGTCGGTTCACAAAATGATACTTGCCGCGTCCTATAAACATATTCTCTGCAACCGTAAGATTCGGACAGAGAGTTATTTCCTGATATACTGTACTGATACCCAGATTCTGGGCATCTTGAGGAGAGCGGATTGTTGCAGGGCCTTCTAAGCCTGCAATTCTTATTTCACCGGAATCTTTTTCATAAACACCGGTCAGAACCTTTACCAGTGTTGATTTACCGGCACCGTTCTCGCCCATTAATGCGTGGATTTCACCTTCACGCAAAGTAAAGTCTACATTCTGTAAAGCCTTTACTCCGGGGAATTCCTTATAAATTCCACGCGCACTTAAAACAATTTTTTCGTCCATAAAAACATCCTAAAGATTGCCACATCATAAAACCAAAGAACCCTTCCCTGTTACCTGCCGTATGCCTGTAGGAGAAGCAGACAGCAGGTAACATGAAGACAGTTCAAAAAAAACGGCGTAAAATATGGTTTACACACTTTACGCCGCAATATCCGATTTGTTAAAGATCCAGGATATTAGTCACCAAGACCGTATGTATCGATGTCAGCCTGTGTAAGTTTTTTGGCATCGAAACCTTTTTCTTCAGAAATAACTTTCTTTGAAGGAACTTTACCAGTCTTAATCATGTTTTCGATTACAGCAGCCTGGAATGGTGAGCACTGTCCATCATAGTTCCAGTTACCTGCGAGCAATTCACGGAGAGCCCATTTATTGCAGTCAAAGCCCATAACGATTACTTTTCCGTTTACACCGTGTGTAATACCAGCTTCGTCAAGAGCAGCAACAGCACCCTTAGCCATACCGTCGTTTTCAGCATAGATTACGTTGAAATCTTCTTTAGAGTTGATAACTGATTCAACAATTTTCTTTGCTTCTGCTTCGTCCCATGTAGCTGTCTGCTGAACAACTTTCTTCATTGTTCCTGCAGCAAATTCTTTGTCCAAAGCAGCTGTACGGCCGATCTGAGCATCTGAACCCATAGCACCCTGAATATGGATTACTTTGTATTCTTTGAGATTCTGAGCTTTAAGCCATGCAACAGCTGTGTCGCCCTGGTTAGCCATATCTGATACAACAGCAGCTTCGTACAGATCTTCTGAAACGTTGATCATGCGGTCAAAAAGGAATACTTTGATTCCTGCTTTCTTAGCTTTCTTAAGTGTAGAAGCCCAACCGTCTGTAGCAGCGGCAGAAAGAAGGATGTAATCAACACCGTCTGTAATGAACTGAGCAGCAGCATTGAGCTGTTCATCGTTCTTCAAGCTGTAGAAAGATTTTACTTCATAACCCTTAGCTGCAGAGAATACTTCTTCCATATCCTTTACGTTAGCAGCGCGGTAGCCTGATTCTGAAGGCGGGTTATTGATAATACCAATTCTAATTGGTCCGCTTGCAGCTTTCTTTGATTTTTTTGCCTTTGGAGCAGCAAACAACATTGAAACTGCACACATAAGTGCAACAACAGCAATAATGCTTTTTTTCATCTAATGATTCCTCCTGATAGATGTTTTTCAACTACAGCTTATACTAAGTCCACCTATGCAATTTTTGAATGTAGATTTTTAGGAATTTATTTTGAATATTTTTGGAATTTCAGCAAATTTACAGAATGTAAAAGGTTTAACCGTAGAATTTTTATTTAAAAAGGTTAGATTTTTTACGATTCGCAGTTTTTCTTTTGCAAGAAAAAAGCCGGTACAAAACGCACCGGCTCTTACGCTTAAAAAGGAATTTTTATTTTATAGCTTTTGCGATAATTCCGCCGCCTATGATGACGTCTTCTTTGTAAAGCACCACGCTCTGACCGGCCGCTACAGCCCTCTGAGGTTCTGCAAAAGTAACAAGATAAGGCTGTCCCTTATAAGTTATTGAATCATCTGACTGGGGTACATACTTTGTGATTTTAGCTTTAACAGGGCGGCTTGCAAGTCTGATTTTGACCTGCGCTTCAATTTCTGTATCAGGCTCTACATCAGCAGGCCAGACAAAGTCGTCAGCGATAAGCGCACTTGAGTTGAGTGCGTCATTTGGCGCAAGAACTATTATGTTATTTTTTGCGTCTATAGACTGCACATAGACCGGATAACTGACGGCAACGCCCAGACCGCGCCGCTGTCCGATTGTATAATGCTCAATTCCGCGGTGTCTGCCTAAAATGTGCCCGTCTAAATCAATTATATCACCGGGCACAGAGGGTTTGTCCTTAAAAAGCATGTCAAAATATTCTTCGCCGATAAAGTCCTGGCTTTCTTCGCGGTCAGCAGCTTCAAGGTTGGCGCGTTTGGCAAGCTCAAAAACTTCAGATTTTTTCATCATTGCAAGCGGGAACCGCACTTTTTCAAGTACGCTGCTCGGTATTCTGTACAAAAAGTAAGTCTGGTCTTTTGAAATATCCGCCGCAGTCGCAATCATGCAGGGCTTATTGTCTGTGCCAAAAACACCGGTTTCCGGCCGCACAATTTTTGCATAATGGCCGGTGCAAAAATAATCGTATTTGATGCTGATATTTGAGATGCCGTCAAGAAGCGCGCCGAACTTTATATAGCGGTTACACTGAATACACGGATTGGGCGTGCGCCCTGCTCTATATTCTGCCTTGAAATATTCAAGCACTTTCTGCTTATATTCGTCTTTTACTTCTATTACATGATATTCTATATCATGCGCCGCACAGAATTTCTGGCACTCTTCAATGTTCTCTTCTTCGCCCGGGCCGTAGCAGGCTTCTTTAACCGGCTTATCACTTTTAATTTCGGGCAGGCTGCCGTCCCAAAGCGACATGGTAACACCGATAACATTGCAGCCTTTTTCTTTAAGCATTAAGGCTGTTAAGGTTGAATCTACTCCGCCGGACATTCCGACAACAACTGTATCGCCGGCTTTTGGCATTTCTTGCACAATATAGTTCATATTTGCCTATTCTATCACAAGGTTAATTAGCTTTTCAAGGCAGAAAAACGCAACAATGCGCGAAGATTCCGAAACAAGTTCGGAATGACACTGCTTAATGAACTTTGTATACAAATTGCGTATTATGCTCTTTTAATAAGCTTTATCATGCACACCTGCAATAGCGCGACCACTCGGCTCGTCCATGTTCTTCCATGCGGCATCCCACTCGAGGGCTTTTGCGGTTGAACAGGCAACGCCGGCTTCGTGCGGAACGCAGCGGGCGGCACTGTCGCTTGGGAAAAGACGGCTGTAGATTTCGCGGTAGTAATACTCTTCTTTTGTTTTTGGCGGATTAACAGGGAAGCGGTTCTCGCGGCGGGCAAATTCTGCGTCACTGATCTTTTCTTCCGTCATTTTTTTGAGCGTGTCAATCCAGTTATAGCCTACACCGTCGCTGAACTGTTCTTTCTGACGCCAGCAGATACTCTCCGGGAGCAGATCTTCAAATGCCTTGCGGAGAATCCATTTTTCCATGCGCTGCTTCCCATCCGGCAGTCTGATGTTCATCTTGTCGCTCGGGTTCAGGTTCATCGCAATGTCGATAAAATCTTTATCAAGGAACGGCACGCGACCTTCAACACCCCACGCCATAAGCGATTTATTTGCGCGAAGGCAGTCGTAAAGATGAAGCTTGCTCATTTTGCGCACAAGCTCTTCGTGAAACTCCTGTGCGTTTGGTGCTTTGTGGAAATAAAGGTATCCGCCGAAAAGCTCGTCGCTACCCTCGCCCGAAAGCACCATCTTAATTCCCATAGATTTTATAACGCGTGCAAGCAGATACATCGGTGTTGAAGCGCGGACTGTTGTGATGTCGTAAGTTTCAATATGATAGATTACATCTGGAAGAGCATCGAGGGCTTCCTGAATTGTAAAGTGAACTTCGTGGTGAACAGTGCCGATGTACTCAGCCGCTTTCTGAGCAGCGATGAGATCCGGCGAACCTTCGAGACCGACTGCAAAACTGTGGAGCTGCGGCCACCAGGCTGCTTCCTTGCTGTCTGTTTCTACACGCTTCTTGCTGTATTTCTGGGTAACGGCCGCAATTATCGAAGAATCAAGACCGCCGCTCAACAGCACGCCGTACGGAACATCGGACATGAGCTGTGCCTTTACAGCAGATTCAAGACCATTGCGCACTTTTTCGATTACAGCAGGATTTATCACCTCACCTTTGTCGTCCGTAGCGCGCGTCGCAGGTTTTACCGCTTCAAAAGATGCCCAGCCGCGCTTGTACCATTTTACAGGTGATGCTGAAACAAGTTCAGCATGATGACTGTCACCC